>ERZ827478.28-NODE-28-length-142604-cov-65.948705_pt1 | contig 142604 bp, 233 predicted proteins | sample MGYA00519705_ERZ827478 | MGnify/ENA primary metagenome ERZ827478 (study PRJEB31778, sample SAMEA3449318) | human gut metagenome | biome: human gut; feature: human-associated habitat; material: faeces | place: United Kingdom | collected 2010/2012 ...
ATATATTTATTATTATATATTATATTATATATATATTATTATATTATATATTATTATATTATATATATATTATATATACACTACACATATACTCTTCCCTGAAAGAAAATAAAAGGAAAAGAAAAATTACGTTAGTAATTTTTCCAAAAGTAAAAAAAAGAAAGCACTACTTATATAAAATAAGATACTTGTTTTAATACCTTTTGACCATTAAGTCTAAAACTTATAAATAAAGTATAGAGAGATAATTCTCCCTATACTTTATATTAATTGTTACAAAATCTTAATAATTGTTTAAAAAGAACGAGAAAATATCTCCAATATCATCAGATAAACTAATATAAGTATCTTTATATTTATCTAATGTATCAAAACTACTTACTAATTCTTTAGCAATGTTTTCAATTACTTTTTCATCATCTTTACTATTATCAGTTACTTTATTATAAAGATCTGGATAATAATCTTCCATAAAATCTAAATATTTAGCACCAATAATTCTAGCATCAGATAATTTCTTATTTTTCTTATTATACTCTTTCTGGGCGGTATTAGCTTCTTCCATAATATTATTTAAAATATCATCTAAACTATTACCTTTTTCCAATTCTTTAAGAAAATAATCTTTATTATACATATTATTCATTTCCTTTCTATACGGGGTATTTCTATTTCCGGGGCTATTATATAATATATTATATCATAAAAAATAAAATTTGTCAAATGGAACGTAGTAAACTTGATATTATAAGTATATGTAATGAAAATATATTATAATATAATAAGAAAACATATACTTTTATTTGGTGAGGGGACCACCGCAAACAATTCGTTAAGTCCATACCTTCGGTATGTCCTTAACTTCATTATTTGCTTGTCTTGGTCCCCTCACACTCCCCCCTTCCTTAGAGAAGTTAAAGGGGGAAAAATAAATATTATAAATATATATTATTATATAATATTATAATATAATAGAGAACCATATACTAATAAGTATATAAGTGCGACATTTTTATATTAATATGAAAAATACAGACCATAGAGCATTTACTAGAATATTAAAATTTGCCTTAATTTTAGTTCAAATTTATCTTAAATTACATTTTTCGACCAAATATATGGATAAGGAAATTTTTATGTTAAATTTTAGTATAATGCGCGCGAGGCCATTATAGATGCGTGCATTGTTATGTCTAGCTATTGAGCGGCAATGCGCCAGATATAGTGAAAGTGTGACGAAGTATAATCTGGAACATGTAATTTTTTATATCTGGACTATATGACTGCATTATATCTAGCATATTAAAAATGATGACAAATATGATCTAGAACATGTGGATTTTTTATATGTAGACTATGTAATTTTTAGTATCTAGATAGCATAATTTCTTGTATGTAGACTATATAATGTACATGTTCCAGCTATATCTTTTATATTAAGTATTTAGAAAAAGTTACAAAATTTTAAGAAGTTTGTCATAAAATCTTAATAATTGTAACTTTTAATTCTAATACTGTTAATGAAGAGGATGGATGAGAAGAATGATACCGCCGGCCCATCTTAAAATTTTTGGGCAAGCGCGTTAAGGCGTAAGGACTTTCATACCGATTTTCAGCTAAATTTGTCACGTGTTCCAGGTGTATTTTAGAATTTTATAATATATTTAATTGAATTATTTTTGTCCAAACATAAGAAAAAACTATATTTTTATTAATTATATAAGAAAAAAATATAGAAACATATACTTATAAGTATATAAATCGGACATTTTTGGGCGGATTTTAAGGCAAACCCGCCGCTTCAGCGTACCAATCTTCAAATTCTTCCCATTTTTCTTCTTCTTTTGGGTCAATTCTTAACCAAATTTTATCTTTTTTGACCAAATTTGGGTCAATTCTATATGAAATAACTTCTCCGCTATACTCATCTACCAGGGGTGTAATGGCCCTGCTTTCATCATCATCTTCAAGAGGATTAATATATAGCAGAGGTGGGTCCTGTTCAATACCGTACTCTTGTAGGAGAAGATGGTTGGTTGCCTCTTCTATTATTTGTTCTACAAGGGTGTCTTCACTCAGTACCATAAACTGCACTGGATTTTCTTTTGACCATAACATAGATCATTCCTCCAAACTTGACCAAAGAAATATTTTTTGATATAATATATGTATATTCTTTCATTATTCTTTTTCTACTAGAATTATACCATATAAAAAATAAATAATCAATATAATGGGGCAATTACGGGATTGCATAGAAAAAATGTTCGCGCGCGATTTTTGCTCAAAAATTGTCTGGGTGGCCAAAAGGGTTTGCGTGCCGGGTAGGTTCCGCGTCTGCGACGCGTCAAACAAAAAATACTGAAAAGTATTTTTTGAAAATTCTGAAAATTCAAAATAGAAAGAAAAGCCTGAATTGTCAGACTTTTCTTTAATATTCACTTGCGGGGCACACTTAGTACTAATTTGTATCTTACGTTACCCTTGGTAAACTCTACTTCTCTTTCGGGATTCAATATCTTTGGGCTATACTCAGATAATTCGTTGACAATTCTGTCAATTAGCTCACGCTTATCCTCGTTGGGCTTGCGCTTGCGTTGTCCAGTGCTAACTGTCTTTACTTTGCGCTCTGCGCTTTTCCCATTTTTTTGTAGGGGGTAGGGATCGGCCCCACCCTCTACAAGTTTGTCATGGGCTACAATGTCGTTAGCCTCGGCTAAGGAACAACCTAGTTTTTCAACGATGAGATCTGCTTTGCGTTCAATTTCAGATTGGGTAAGTTTCATCTAATCACGCCCCTTCATTTTCTACCACAGTGAAACGTGCAACGCGCTTTTCAACCTTGCGCTCCACTCGATTGCTTGCTACAAGCTGAGACAAGAGTGCATTAAGTTTCTGGCTAGATATGTTACCACAGCATGCAAGGGATTGGAGCATTTCACGGTTAGTGTAAGCTACCCCTGGTTCCATCTCACTAACAATCGCGTTCATGAGCGCATTATTTTCAAGCTGTTTTTTGGTTGGCTTGCGATTAACATTCGCTTTGCGATTTTCCAGCAACGCAAGTTCATGTTCTACGCGCTCCAGCAATTCAGCGTTAGCGCGTACTTCGTTCAGCTGGGACAGTGCAACAAACATTTCTTTTTTAGTCATAATTATTACCTCCAAATTATAATTAGTTAGCTACGGGATACAAAAACACTTTCTGGAATGCGTTTCTTCTTACGTTTACATTTAATGTAGATCTCCACCTCGATTAGACAATCACTCAGCGCAGTATGATCTTCAGTAAAGTCCACGTTGTCACTTATCCATTTATAGACAATCTCAGCGCTGGTTTTGGCTTTCTTATGTTTCTCTGTGAGAAAGCCGTTATCTACGCAAAATCGCTCATATGGTTTAGTAACAATATGGCTTTTAGCAAGCCGCCATAAATCCATGATATCCAGCACATTGCCAGTCACACGCTCATAGGATTCAAGGGGATTAGATATCCGCAGATACTTGCACGTTTCATTGATTGCGCGCAAGTCAAATGGGACATTATACGCAGTCACGAATGAGACATTGTACTTGCACATGGATAAATAAAGCGCGTTTAATGCGTCAAACGCAGGAACACTTTCTAGCATACCATGGGCAAGTGCATCGCTGTACCATTGATATTTGCTATAGGTAATGAACTGTGAGTCAAACAATGTCGGAAAGTCAGAATATACTTCATCAATGATAAAGTTATGTTCCTCGATCACATTGCCATTGTTATCAATAACTAACCATGCCAAATCATACACTAGAGTTTCACCATGCTTACTCACTGTCTCAGTATCTAGCAAAATGCCATACTTCTTTTTTGCCATTGTATCAGCTCCTATATTGATTTTTCAAAGATCGATCCCCAGGATTTTTCTCTGCCTCCCTTCCCCTGGTTCACTATTATAATACCACATTGCGGCTCTAAAAGCAAATAAGCTGTATTTATAGTTACCTGCCGCAAACTCTTATATTAGATCTTCCTTATATAAGATCTTTCTAATATGATCTGCGGGATCAGTATAATGCTTAATAAGCTATATAGCTAATTAGTGATCTATACAAACGCATAGTTAGCACGAGGTAATCAAAGTTAGGGATCGCTAACCCATAAAAATTTTTTATATAACTAATAAGTATATTGGTGGGACATTTAAATTATCAGAATAGTCAGAATTGTTAGACAATTTAGAAATTGTTAGAATATTGGGAATTTTCAGAAAATTTAGTTAGCCGCAGCAAATTGTCGAAAAATTCTGAATTGCGCGAAAATTCTGAAAACTCGCCGCGTTAGGTCCCTGGGCGGCGCGCCCGCGAAAATCGCTTTATACCTCTCCTGTATATTCAGAATTGTTTGAAAATTCTGATTCTTAATTTTGGGAATTGTCTGAAAATTTTGAAAATTTTTTTTGTCTGAATCTTTTGAATTGTCTGAAAATTTTTTGCGCGAATTTTCTGATAATTCATAACAAAAAGAAAAGTGAGAATTAATTCTCACTTTCCTCTCTTATGATCGAAAATTTTTTTTATTCAATTTTTGTTATCTTCCATTGCAGTTCACCATAGCTATCAGAGAAGAAACAAGAGATAAAGCCTTTATCTTGTAGTGCAATTAAGTCTTTCAGTAGCAATTCTGGTTCCCACAGATATTCTTCATAGAAATAAAGTTCTTTGCATTTTTTTGCAATCTCTCTTGTGTTTGGCGTGTAATCTTCTACTTCTAAAGGGTAATCTGTTTTGCTCTCTGCTTTAACTTCTGCTTCATGAGCTGTAATAGCTCCAAAAATCATCAGCTCGTGCGGCTCTATTTGTGGTTTCATATCGATCAATCCCTTTCTATTTTTTATCAAGAGAGCTTAAAAGCTCTCTTGATAATCTTTGTAATCCATCCAGTCGTAGCCATAAAGTGCTTCCATCATCTCATCATAATCTGCTGGGCAATACTCGTCACCATAGAACACTTCTTCTTCTCTTTCAAAATCAATCATTTTTATCTCTCCTTGTCCTTGATTATGTATCTAGTATAACATGTGGTCAGCTCTTTGTCAAGAGTTTTTTTCAAGATTTTTCATTTTCCAATCAACCATTTCCAGGATTGCATTAAGCCCGCCGATCGTGGAAGGTTGATCGTTGCTATTACTTTCCATCCAATCAAGCGCCATTTTTAACATTTCCTTTACGTCGTTTAATTCTTTACTCATGTTATCAAGTCCTTTCCTTTAACTTGATTATATTATACGACATGGCCGCTTAATTGTCAAGGGCTTTTTTTCAAAAAGTTTTGAAATTCCTCGTTTGACATATGCATGAGCCATTTGTATTGACTAGGCGTGAGCGAAAAAAGTTGTGGTTCAGTACATTTAATTGTTCTTTGTCCTTCTGTTGTCTGTTTCTTTTGTTCAGATTCCATTTTTAATCAACTTCTTTCTTTACTGATTATACTATTATTATAGTTGATTGGAGCTGTTTTGTCAACCCCAATCAACCATTTTTTTTATTTCCTAGGAACGCTCAGAACCACTTTGTACTTTGTGTTATTGTAAATAAACGTTGCTTCTCTTTCTGGATTGATAAAGGTTACTTCATCAAAACCTTCCATGATTCGCTTCATTAACTCAAGTTTCTCATTATTTGTTTTCTTTACTCTGTTTGGCTTTGCTCGTGGCTTTACGTCACCTTTTACCATTCGTGCATCTTTACTTTCTTTCTCTTGTTTTTCAGACAGAGGGAATGGATTCTTCCCTCTGTCTATTTCCTTGTCTTTCTGGATAATGTCTAGCGCTTCTTCATAGCTGCATTGTAGATTATCAATGAGCTTTTCAATTTTTGCTTGTTCTTTCTTTGTCATGCGCGAATCACTCATTTCTGGTGAAATAGGTTACACGCTTTACAACTTCTCTTTCTACTCTTCCAGAGTCTACCAGCTTTTTAAGCATTGCGTTTACTTTCTGAGAAGAAAGTCCTTCACAGCAAGGGAACTCTTCCAGCATCGCCCCGCAAGTGTACTGTTTCCCAACTTCCATGGATTCGTAGATGCTTTCAACAAGTTCAGCGTTTTCAATCTGCTTTTTAGTTGGCTTTCTGCTAGTGCTTCTACGCTTGTCAAGGTTTGCAATTTCTTTTTCAATGAAATCTACAAGGTCAATGTTTTCAGCTACTTCTGGAATAGTCAGCAGTTCGTTGAAATAATCTCTTTTAGTCATTCTCTTTTCAGTCATGTTAATCAATTCCTTTCAATTTTTAATTTCTTATTGTAGTTTTATTATATCATTTGTTTTTTTAGTTTGTCAAGAGGTTTTTGAAACTTTTTTTATTCTGGTGGACTTCTCATTTTTAGCACTTCCTTTCTCTTATCTTGTCTTTATTATATCATGGGGCTTTTAGTTTGTCAAGTACTTTTTTTCAAAATTCGTAAGTTTCAATTTCATCCGCAGTGAATAGATAGGCATCAAGCAATCCTTCATTAATCAACCAATCTAAAAGATTTTTACTTTCATCTGACAGTTTAAGATAATAATATTCATCGTTTGGAAAGTCTTTCATTAAATACACCTTTTTTTCTTTGTTTAGATATTTCTTAAATGCATCCAGCTCTTCATTGCTCAGCAAGTCATTAAAAATTTTTTCAAAATCCATTTTATTCAATTCCTTTCCTTTATTGTATCTTTATTATATCATGCCTTCTTCTTTTTGTCAACACTTTTTTTCGGATTGAAAGCATTTTTTCTCATTTTTTTGTGCTGTCTCATGCAATATTCAAAAATAACACGCTCAATTTTTACATCATCCAGCGCCGTGTGAGATTCAATAAAATCATTGTCGCCACTAATAAATCTGTAAAGAATTTCCGCAGTCTTTCTATATTGTCCACGCGCCGTTTTGTAATCGTTCTCATCGCAAAAATTTTTGTATGACTGTTTTGTTAAAATCGCACCTTCGGCCATTCTCATGGTGTCCCATAATTCTACATAGTATGGCATAAAGAATTTATATTTGCCTTCTGTAGTAACTTCCTTTGTGTTCTTTGTTGCTCTGTAGTCGAATGGCATATTATGAGCGCAAACAAATTTAACATTGTATTCTTTAATATCGTCCATAAAAATGCGCCAAATTTCATAAGTTGTCTTTACTTCGATTTCATGCGCGCGGATTCTATTAATATACTCTGGTAACTTCTCATGATAATAGCATGTCTTCATAAGCTCATACATACCATAGAATACATCTTTATTAATAAATTCACGCTCCTTGTAATATCTTCCTTTACTGTCTGTAATAATCCAGCCAATCTCATAAAACAGTGGCTTTTCAAGCGGTCCAGCAGTTTCAGTATCTAAAATAATTCCATAGTTACGGCGTCTGTCAATTTTTTGATTCATTGGGTATCATCCTCTTTCTTTACTTTATGTACTTATTTTATCATAAGGGCTTGAGCTTGTCAAGCCCTTATTTTATTTTTTTTAATTCGCAAAGTGGTAATCAATACTGTCAAAATCATGCTTTTTTAATATTTCTACCATCTCATCATAATCAAAAAATTTATCATAATAAGTGTCAAAATATTCTCTTGTTACTTCTTCGAAAGTCTCACCATCATAGTAAACACTTTCTAAAAAAGCCTCAAAGTCAACAATTAAATTATATTCTTCATCTCTAACAGTGTCTTCGTATAAATCGCTTAAAACTTCATTGACAGTACTAATAACAAGATTGTTCGGTTCATAGCGACCATATTTTTTCTTCATTTCAATCATTAAATCACGCGTTCCACCATCAGATAATCCATCATTGTCACAAAACCAATCAATAATGCGCTGTGTTAAATCGTCATACATTTTTATCAAGTCCTTTCTTGATTCTATTATAAAGGTTTGGCTTGTTTTTGTCAAGCTTTTTTTACCAATCAAATTTCATTTCTTCTGGATTCAACTTTGTTTCTTCTTCTAATAGAGAATAGTCAAAAGTGCTTAATAAGTCTACTTGATTTAACCACTTAAAGATATTTAACTCTGCTTTAGTTAGCCACATGTTACATATTGCTTCATCATTATATTCTTCATCATTGTTTATGATAAGTCTATAAAGCTTTCTTTCTTCCATGCTATCAAGTCCTTTCCTTTATCTTGACTTTATTTTATCAGATTGGGGCTATTTTGTCAAGCCCCAATCTGATATTTTTTCAATTAAAATTCTACAATTTCTACCTCGTCAATAGCATACATATCAACACCACTTAAAATACCAGTATCTTCCAGCCAATACAACAATTTCTTCTCACCTTCATCCAATCTCATGTAGGCAACTTCATTAACTGTGCTGCCATACTCATTTACATAATCGATAATCACTTTGTACAATTCTTTTTCTTTCATTTTTATCAACTCTCTTTCGTTTACTATGGTTATATTATAAACGCTTTTTCAAAATAAGTCAAGGGATTTTTGCAATATTTTTTTAAGTATATTTTGTTAGCAGTCAATTAAGATGAGTGCTAATAATATTCCCTATTAAATCAGTATGGATTGGCGCCTGTCAGAATATTCTGAAAATTCAAAATAAAGGTAAAGCGCGCCTTTTATTGACGCGCTTTAAGTAGTTTCACGTTTCACGAGTTTAGCACACTATTCTATAAGATTCACCTCTCTTTCCATCTGATATTTCTTCGACAATTATATATTAACATATCCACAGCCATATGTCAATACCATTTTTAATATTTTATGATATTATCATATCACGCTTTATAATAATCATCAAGCTCTTTTTTCAAGTTTTTCAAAAATTTTTCTAAAACAAAATTAAAATTATTTAACACTGCTTTTTCTTCTATGGAATCGCTTAAAGTGTCACAATATTCATTGTGAATATTTAATAAATCTTGTCCAGCGTCACAGATTAAACAAGTTAAAGGGTAAATATCTTTCATTTTTATCAATTCCTTTCTTTTGATTATACTATTATTATAGCTGAAGGGCTTGATTTTGTCAAGTCCTATTTTCAATTTTTTCTTTAATAATATTATAAATTGCATTGCTTACTTCATGTTTACAACATAAATTGTCTAAAAATTCATTAAATGAGTCATAATCATACATAACATCAATCATATAATCAGTATAATATTTTTCAGAATCCTTTTCCCAATTTGGATAATATTCCTCAAAAATATCCATAATTTCTTCATCAGTAAAGCTAATAATAAATTGATATTCTTTCATGTAAATCAATTCCTTTCTTTTAGGTTACTTATATTATAAGTTAAGGGCTTGATTTTGTCAAGCCCTTTTTTACAAACTTGCCAAAACTTTTTCAATCATATCTGGTGTAAAAGCAAGTCCGCGCCAGTCATCGCGAATACTTTCGTTGTCATCAAACAAAATTCCCGCTGGATTCGCGCATACATGACTTTTATTTACGCCATATTTTACAATGTGAATTTCATCAAAGGTTACTTTAGGAAAGTGCATTGCAAGCCACTCTTTTTTAGCTTTGACTACTTTTGAATTATATCTGGATTTTCCACCTTTAGAAGTCCAGCTAATAACTCCAACCTTATATCCTTTGGCCTTGATTTTATTAATCAAAATCTGGAATTTCAGTGGATTGATTAGTGGTTTTGCTTCCAGATATGGTGTTTCATCTTCATTTCTGAGTTTATCCAACCAACTATCAACTTCATAAAGATTAGCTATTGTGCCATCCATGTCAAAATAGATGGTTCTACTACTGTTCATTTTATCAACTTCTTTCTTTTGATTATGGTATTATTTTACCATCCTTGTTTTAATTTGTCAATAGGAAAATTAAAAATTTCTACAAATTTTTCCATTTCATCTAATGTATAATTATCTAATGCTTCTTGTATTGTAATATTTCTTTCTAATGGCCTATATAGCATACAATAATCCCAATTCTCAAGTATTTCCTTTTGTGCATCTGGCACATAGAATTTTATACAATCCATAAATTCTCTATTAATATTCTTTTCTAAACAAATATAAAATTCATCTGGATAACAAATAAATTCTATATCTTTAATAGGTTCGCGTGTTACTAATTTTTTAGTTTTCTTAAAGAAACCAATAGTTTCTAAAGTGTAATTGTAATAGTAATGAATAGTGACTTTATATGCTTTTTTAATCATTAAAATTACTTCCCTTCAATAATTGATTATACTGTTATTATAAAAGGAAAAGCCTTGTTTGTCAAGGCTTTTTTCTTAAAAGAACAGATGCAACACGTCTAAACAAAACAATAAATTAAATGGTTCACCATACAAGTAAGCTATACCATTAATAAATATATTAGCTAATACTAACAAACCATAACCTAAACCAATGTATTTTAACATAATATCAACTTCTTTCTTTATCTTTATTGTATTATCATTGTATCATACATCTCATAGAATTGCAAATAAAGCTATCTTATAGCTATTATAAAGGCGTCTTATGCACAAAGAGCTTGACAAAATAGCGCGCTTGCTGTATACTATATACATAATCAAAAAACAGAAAGAGAGCTGATTAAAATGTTTACAGATTATGAGAGAGCAGAATTGACGCTGGCGGAATATCAGAATAATCCAGCAAAGCATTATAGAAGGCTGGTTAATTATTATAACTGGACTGTATATGAGATGATTGACAGAGAAGAAATGTCAAATACTTTCTGGTATATGGCAGTTAATCACAAGAGCAAAGAAGTGTCGATTCATTCTGAAGGTTATGACATTTCTGAATTACCTGATATTATTGAAATGCTACAAGATTTTGAATATTATTTCAAATGATACTTTAAGATTATTAAACCTACCTTGATTGGTAGGTTTTCTGTTTGCATAAATTATAACTAATAAGTATATAACTGCTACATTATAAGCTAATATACTTAGAAGTTTTTAGGGGTGTTATAACGAATTAGTATTGACAGAATTGTCAGACTATTCATACCTTTTAGAATATTTTGAATATTCAGATTTATAACCCCGGGGTATATTAAGGGAGAGAATTTTCTGAATATTCTGAAAAGTTATCGGCACGTCAAAAATCTATCTAAATTATTTTTTAGATTTAAAACACGGAAATCCCCCTATCTAAAACATTTTTTGATTTTGAAATACGTCAAAATTCTATCTAAAAGTAAAATTGAATTTAGATAACGGAAATCTTATTCAAAAATCTATCTAAAACATTTTTTAGTTTCAAGAAACGGTTTAATTTAAAAATCTATCAGCCCAATTATGAAAACCTAAAAGAGTATCAATATCATTTAGTATTGCTTTATCTTTGGTTTTTTTATATTTTTCAACTAATTCTTCAATAACATTATCATAGTCATATAAAAATAAAAAATTATCATCCTCATCAATAACAAAATTATTATAGACAATAGGATTAGGAATATCAAATTTTTTCAAATATTCTTCTAATTCATCATATATCTCATACTGAGCTAATTTCAAAATATAATTTTTATGACTATTCGTAAAAAGCGGAAAATCTGTTCTATAATAATAATCCCAAAGATTAAGAAAACCGCAAACCAAAGTAAAATATTTTCCTTCGTACTTAAACATTTATCCACCTATATGTATCATAATTTTCTGCCCCACGAAAACGAAAATTAATTTTCTGTTTTTCAATAATTTTAACAGGTCTTTTTACAATTTCTGTTCCATCATTTTCAATAAAATACTTATATTCTTCTCTAGAACTATCTTTCATTTCCATAAAAATTGTAATATTATATTTATTTTCATAATATCTTATAATAGGTTCAACATCCTCATTATCATCAAAATAACTATCATAAATATCTGAAGCAATCGCCTCATAATCCTTCCAAGTTAAAACTTTATCTTCGTATTCAATATGAATCCCATTCCCGGCAGCAGTTGCGGTCCAACCAACTATCTCTTTCTCTTCGTAATTGTCAATAAATTTCTTCAAAATCTCATCAATAGGTATATCAATGTACATTATCTATTCCTCCTTGCGTTTTCTTCTGCATTGCTAATATGCGCGGACACATTTAAACCGCAGCACAACAAAAACAACCAAAGCGGCCACAGTAAAATAAAACATAATAACAACATAATTTATCACTCACTCCTTAACTTTCTATAATAATTATATCAAAATTTTTAAGAAAAATCAAACGTAATTTTTTCTCATGGAGAAAAAATTACCTTGACTTCTAGCAAAAAATATGTTATAATTTATGTAAGTAAAGGAGGTGGAAACAATAAAATTAGATTACACTATTGATGATCCTCAAGAAAGATTAAAATTAGTAAACAAAATATTAGAATCATCAGAAAATCCACCAAATGAAAGATATTTAGAAATATTAGCTGATTATCTTATCTTCTGTATGGAGAAAAAAGAGCGGCTTTCACATAAAATAACTACAGAAAATCGTCAAGCCACTATAGACAAGCGCGAAACATCTTGGTAGCAACTTGCGGAGAAGCTTGATAATGGTGATGACGGGATATATAATATATCAAATCATGCGCGAGGTAAGGCGCTTTTACTTCAACCAAAAGTATCAATAACTAAAAAAGACTTAGAAGAAATTGCGGAATTGCGCCAGTTGCGCGAAGCTATTGATTCTATAGATAGGTAGGTAAAAGAAGCGCCAACAGGCCGCAATAAATTTATCTTAAAAAGCACTTTAATTGAAATGCGGCGTTCCTAGTATATCATAAAAGATGCTTTTCGCAAACCTTTATACCCAAACAAATTAATCCATACTTATCACTCCTTAGAAATGCCTGAAGAAGTTTATTTTGATAGCAAAGGTTTTCCTTGTAGCAAAGAAATTTCTTTTTTAAATAAAAAGGTAGTGCGGGAAATCTTAAATAACTACGAACGCCTTAAACTAGAAGCGGCAGACCGCATTCAAGATGATATTTGGTATCTTATGTATGATTTTGATAAAATAATTGATGAGGCGCTCAAAGATTATCCAATCTACAAGAAAATTTTTGAGCTAAAAACGTAGGGTATGCAATCCCTAGCAATTTAGTAGGAATTGAAGGCGCGCTTTAATATAGATTATAGTCCTGAGTTTATTTCTATTGTTTGGTGTAAAAAAATTCCTAAATTTATTATTTCTCTTGAAGAAGATAAATACCTAAAATATTATTATTTAAATATAGAAAAAGGAAAATATAAAAAATGTAATAGATGCGGTCAAATTAAATTGGCTCATAATAAATATTTTTCAAAGAATAAAACAAGTAGTGATGGCTTTTATAGTATCTGCAAGGAATGTAGAAATAAAAAGAAATGAGGTGATACTTCTTGGCAGATTCTACTAAAGAAAAAAGACGACATTATTGCGAAAAATGTCATCAAACTTTAGACGAGGGTCAATTTTATCGTTCTAGAAATCTTGAAAAATATCCAGATAATGGATTGTTAAACCAGTGCAAAAAATGCATAACAATGCATGTTGATAATTGGAATCCAGATACTTATTTATGGATACTACAAGAGTGCGATGTTCCTTATGTACCTGATCAATGGGCTAGATTACTTGCAAAATATGGCAAAGACGCTTCTAAAATAACAGGGACAAGTATTTTAGGTAGATATTTATCTGTTATGTCTATTAAGCAGTACAAAGACTTTAGATGGAAAGATACTTAGTATCTACAAGAATTGGCGGAATCCCGTTAGGAACAAGCAATGAAGCGCGCAGGCTTTGATGCAGGTCAAATTGCTATGGCTATTGAATAGGGGCGAGTAGAATTCCCGGAAAAGCCAGAAATGCCTGTTGAGGATGATACACCGAAATCTTTTATTGATGACTCTCCTGACGAAGAAATGCAGCAAATGGTTGCTAGTCTTACAGATGAGGATCGCAAAATGCTTCGTATAAAATGGGGTAAGGCATACCGCCCAGACGAATGGATTTAGTTAGAAAAGCTTTGGAATGATATGGAAAGCTCTTATGATATTCAGACCGCAGGTCATAAAGATACTTTAAAAATGCTTTGTAAAACTTCATTAAAAGCAAATTAGCTTTTAGATATGAATGATATAGAGGGTTTTTAGCGCTTATCAAAAGTTTATGACTAGCTTATGAAATCTGGGGCTTTTACTGCTGCGCAAAATAAGGCGGATAAAGGTGAATTTGTAGATTCTGTTGGTGAATTAGTTCAATTAGCAGAAGAACAAGGATTTATACCTAGATTCTATACAGAAGAGCCACAAGATAAAGTAGATGCCACAATTCAAGACTTAAAGAATTATACCAAAGATTTAGTTATGAATGAAATGAATCTTGGTTCGCTCATTGAAAGCGCTGCAAGAAAATTTGCGGAACAAGAAGAAAAGAATAATGAAGCAGATAATGGAGAATCATTAGAAGATGAAGAATATGAAATTTTCCATCATGATGATATTGATGAAGTAACTACAGAAGAATATCAAGAATTTTCTGATTTTCTTGAAGAACAAAAAGGTGATAATAATGGCTCTTAAAGATATATTAGAAATGGATGCGCCAACTAAAAAAATTGGTTTATCTGAAGAGCGTGTTATGGCAGTTCTTCCAGTAATCCGTGATTACATTTCTTTTTGGCGTGAATATCCTGATTTATTTGTAGATTTTATGAATGGTCCAAACGGAAAATTCAAGTTTTTCTATTATTAGAGGTGTTTCGTAAGGGTGGCAATGCGGCACCAATACACTTATTTCGTATTTCCACGCGCGTATTGATTTGCGCATTAACTTCTTTAAATGCGGGAAAATCTTAATTAAGACAATCCGCAGGTAAGCCTTTTATAAGGAAACTTCAACGACTATCCTTTAGCTTTCGTGGAATATAAGTAAAAGCAACAGGAGTAGGGCCTAAGCTTATGAGGTGGGTGAAAATCCCTTAAATCGAAACGGGAAGTATCATTTTATAAAAATGATAATGATATAGTCTGAACTACATGGTGACATGTAGCAGTTCTTTAGAGAACGTACTAAAGCTTGCGACTTTAGTAGAACATACTGATAGTAAATCTTTCCTTTCTATGATGGTTCTTATGATACGTTGTATATTATATCCTGGTGCTCATCTCTTTGTTAGTTCTGGTGGTAAGGAACAGAGTGCTGGCATTATGTAGGAAAAGGTCCAGGAAATATGTGATTTAATTCCAGCTTTCTCAAATGAGATAGTTTGGACACGCGGCTCAAGTCGTGAAGGTAAAGATTATGTAAAATATCTGTTTAAAAATGGGTCGTATTTTGATAATCTTGCTGCTACAGAGAGGTCTCGCGGTAAGCGTCGTCATTGCGGTCTCCTTGAAGAATGTGTTGGTATAGATGGTGATGTACTTAACGAAGTATTAATTCCTACTATGAATGTGTCAAGACGTTGCGCTGATGGTACTACACATCCAGAAGAATAGTTAAATAAAGCTTAGACTTATATCACAACAGCTGGATATAAGAATACATTTGCTTATGACAAATTAATACAGATTCTAGTACAATCTATAATTAATCCAAATAAAGCAATGATTATGGGTGGTACATATCGTGTACCAGTATTAGTTGGTCTTTTGGATAAAAACTTTGTATCTGACTTAAAACAAGACCCTACATTCAATGAAACTGCGTTTTAGCGAGAGTATGAGAGTAAATGGGCTGGATCAGTTGCGGACGCATTCTTTGACCCTGAGATGTTTGACCACAATAGAATACTTAAATAGCCAGAATATGAGGCCAGCGGTCGTAGCAATAAGCTAGCCTATTACGTAATAGGTGTAGATGTGGGCAGAAAAGGCTGCGATACCGTAGCGACGGTTATTAAGGTAACTCCACAATCTAATGGAGCTGCCATCAAGACAGTTGTTAATATTTTTTCTGTTACAGATGAGCATTTTGAAGATCAAGCTATTTTTATTAAGAAATTATATTATAAATTCAAGGCACGAAGAATGGTTGTAGACGGAAATGGTCTAGGTATTGGTCTTATTGATTATCTAGTTAAACCTCAAGTTGATCCAGTTACAAATGATATTGTTCCAGATTTTGGTATTTACAATGATGATGAAAATTATTATAAAAAATATCAAACCCAAGATTGTGAAACCAACGCGATTTATATTATTAAAGCAAACGCACCAATTAATACAGAAGCGCATGCCAATGTTCAAGTTCAACTTTCTTCTGGGAAACTAAAATTTTTAATTGATGAGCGAGAAGCTAAGGCAAAATTAATGGGGCAAAAAGTAGGGCAAAAAATGACTCCTGAACAGCGGGCAGATTATCTTAAACCATTTACCTTAACTTCCATACTCAAGGAAGAGATGATGAATCTTCGTGAGGAAAACGAAGGTGTAAATATCATCCTAAAACAAGCAAACAAATTAATTAAAAAAGATAAGTTTTCTAGCCTTGAATATGCTTTATATTACATAAAACAAGAAGAAGAAAGTAAAAAGAAAAAACATAAAATGGATGTTAGCAAGCTTATGTTTTTTAACTAAAATAAAAGAAAGGGGAAAAGAAATGCGGGCATCAAGAGGGGAAATTAAAATTGAAGAAATTCTTTCAGAATATGACTTTAACTTCAAGATGGAGTATTCTTTCCCTGATTTAAAAAGTACATCTGGTCGTTTATTAAGATTCGATTTTGTAATTTTTGATGATAATGATGATATAGATTTTATTATTGAATATCAAGGCCGCCAACATTATGAACCTACTACAAGATATGGTGGTAAAAAAGGGTATTATCAACAACATTACAATGATGAACTTAAAAAGCGATATTGCGCTTTTCATGGATATAAATTAGTAGAAATTCCATATACAGACTATGAGAAAATTACTTACGAATATATCTTGAAAAAGGCGGGAATTATTTAATGAAAGAGGGGTGACATATTGAAGCATATACAAAATGGTAAGCGTTATCGTGAGAAGAAAATGCTGGAACAATATGGTTTGCAATAGCCAGAGTCTTTAGATTTTTCTAAAATTAAACTTAGTTCAAGAAAAAAATTAGATGACCCTATTTTAAAACTAGATGATAAATATAAAGGTTTATCTAAAAAATATAGTGAAAAAACTTTTATTTTAGATAAAATGGAAAAGCATGATTATAACGAATTAAGAAAAATTTCTTAGTTTTATTATGAATCAAGTGGTATTTATCAAAGACTTTGTAAATACATGGCTTTTCTTTATCGATACGATTGGTTTATTACTCCTTATAGAATTAGTAATTCTGTAAAATCTGAAAAAATTATGTCAGAATTTTATAAAATTTCACAATATTTAGAAAATTCTCATATTCCGCAAATGTGTGGTGATATTGCACTTTAGGTTGTTAAAAATGGATGCTATTATGGATATGTGACAGATAATGATAAAGGTGTTTTTCTTCAAGAATTACCTTATAATTATTGTCGTTCGCGCTTTAGCAAAGATGGATATCCAGTTGTAGAATTTAATATGCGCTATTTTGATGACGCTTTTTCAGATGAAGATTATAGAATTAGAATTATTAAATCTTTTCCAAAAGAATTTTGGCAAGGATATTTAAAATATAAGCAAGGTAAATTGCCGCCAGATTTTTCAGGTGATACTTCTGGTTGGTATTTATTAGATCCAAATCTTTCTGTTAAATTTACATTTAATGGGGCTGGTAATAGCTAGGGTTCTGATTTTCCAATTTTGACTAATGCGATTCCCGCAATTATAGATTTGGATAATGCTCAAGATTTGGATAGACAAAAAACGCTTCAGAGATTATTAAAAATCTTAATTCAAAAGCTTCCTATTGATAAGAATGGGGATTTAATTTTTGATTTAGATGAAGCGGCGGATATGCATTCTTTAGCTGTTCAAATGTTGCGTAATGCGGTCGGGGTAGATGTATTAACTACTTTTGCTGATGTTGATGTTGCAGATTTAACAGATTCTAATACTGCTACTACTACTGATGATTTAGAAAAAGTAGAACGTACAGTTTATAATGAATTTGGTGTATCGCGCAATTTATTTAACTCAGATTCTAATTTAGCATTACAATATTCTGTACTTGATGATGAAGCTTCTATTAGAAATTTCCCATTACAACTAAATGCATTTTTTAATAGAGTGCTTGATATTAAGTTTAATCATCAATCTAATAAGTATTACTTTAGATTTGAAATGATGGAAACCACAATTTATAATTATAAAGAATTAGCTAAACTTTTCAAAGAGCAAACGCAAGTTGGTTTTTCTAAACTTAAACCGCAAATCGCGCTTGGTCATACTCAAAGTGAGATTATAGCAACCGCAATCTTTGAAAATGAAATTCTTAATCTTAACGATATTATGGTTCCACCTCTTATGAGCAGTACTATGAGTAGTAGAGATGTTTTGGACAAAAAAGAATCATCGTCAAATAGTAAAAATAAAGATAATTAGAATAATAATTCTGATGAAAAATCAGCAGGTCGTCCAGAAAAAGATGACAATGAAAAATCAGATAAAACTATTCAAAACAAAGAATCTATGTAAAGGAGGGTAAGATGCGTTGAATATTAGTATTCCAATAGAAAACAGTTTGGAATTTATTGAAGTGACCCCTGTTTCACCTTTAATTTCTAAATGCCAAATTAAAGTATGTTATGTTCAAGATGAGCCTAATAGAAATGGTAGCGTTATTACTAAAGAAACCGCCAAAGAAATGGCTAATACCCTTCCTGGTTGTCCTATTGTTGGTTTTTATAATGAAAGTAATGAAGATTTTGAAGGGCATAATCAAACTATAAAAGTTGGAAATGGCGAGGTTGAAGTTAAAGATACTACAATTCCTTATGGCTTTGTTGATATGAATCCTCGTGTTTGGTTTCAACAATTCGCGGATGGCCCTAATCATGAAATTCATGAATATTTAATGACTGAAGGATATATTTGGTCTGGCCAATTTCCAGAGGCTAAGAGAATACTTACTAAAGGCAACAATCAATCTATGGAATTAGATGATAGATTTATTGATGGAAAATGGGCAGAATCAGAAGATGGATATTATAGCTTTTTCATAATCAATGATGCAGTAATATCTAAACTTTGTGTTTTAGGTGAAGATGTTGAGCCTTGTTTTGAAGGCGCGCAAATTAAAGCGCAATTCTCTTTAGATGATTTTAGTCAAAAATTCAAAACAATGGCTTACGAACTAAAACAAATTTTAGGTGAAGGAGGCCAAGAAATGGAAGAAATTGTTCAGAATGAAGAAATGATTCAAGAAGAACCAGTAATCGAAGAAGAATTTGCTAATGAGAATGAAGTCGTTGAGGAAATTGTAGATACTGTAGTTGAATCTACAGAAGATGAAAATTTCAAGAAAAACGATGGACAAAAAGAAGAAAAAGAAGATTCTCAAAAAGCAGATGAAGATGAAGAAGATTATAAAAAGAAAAGAAAATGTTCTTTAGAGAATGAAGAAGAAGAAGTTGTTGACTACGCTAAAGAATATGTAGATTTATATAAAAAGTTTACTGAATTAACAGAAAAATATAATAAGGTTGTTGAAGACCTCGAAAAAGTTCAGAAGTTAAATGATTCTTTAACTGAATTTAAAGCAAAAACTGAGCTTGAAGAAAAACAAAACATGATTGATAGCTTTTATATGCTTTCTGACGAGGATAAGAAAGAAGTAAAAGAAAATATCAACTCTTATTCTGTTGACGACATTGAAGCTAAATTAGCTGTAATGTGTGTTCGTAAAAAAGTAAATTTTGAAAAGAGCGTAGAAGAGAAAGAAGAAGAAGTTCTTTCTTATAACACTAATTTCTCTCTTGATGATTCCGCTCCTGAATGGCTAAAGAGCGTTCAAGAACATAAAAATAAGTAATAAAAGGAGGACAACTAATGCCTAATTATACAGTTGGTAATACTCGCGGGCAGCGCCTGGGTAATGCAGACTATGTAAAATATGGATATGGCCAAGTAGAGCCTAACCATCTGTCTGAACAGAGAACCGGTCAAATCTGGGCACAGCTTCCTGCGAAAGCAGATATTGAACTTTTAGAAAATGGACAATTCGCTAAATATGACTATGCAAATGGTGTAGTTGATTTTGATGGTGAAGGCGAATGGTTGATGGTATTTAACGAAATCAAAGTATATAATGATCGTGATACTGATGCTGATTTCGCTATGAAGAAAGATAACTATGTAGCTCGTGTTTATAGTTCTAATGGGACTAAGATGCCAGCAGATACTACTATGGTTCCACGCCTTATTAAAGTAAATGTTGGTGATATTTGGACTACTAACACTGTTAAGGAAGAAACTCTCGCAGTTGGTGATAAGCTCACCCCAGGTGCAGACGGTTATCTTGCAAAAGCTGGTGCTGACGCCGCAGATTATGTAATTAAAGTTGTTAAAGTATATACGATGCCAGATGGTCAGCCAGGCGTTAAATTACAGCGTATTAAGTAATAGGAAAGGGGGATTTTAACTAATGGCATTACAAGATAAAGATTTGTTAGCTCTGATGAAGACAGTAGCGAATGCTGATCCTTCCGCTCCTACTGCTTACAGCTACAATAATGAAAATTATAGTTATAACTTACTGAATGACACTCTTCGTGATGAACTTAATGAAATTGCTGGTACCTATCAGCTTTATCGTGAAAATAAAAATAGAGTATTTAGTCTTATTGAAGAAACCATTACTGATATCCTGCCAAAGCGCGTGATGGAAGAATATGGTATGTTTGCTGAAACTCGCACCATTGAACAGGGCAATTCTTATGTATTTAAACATAAAACTGGTCGTATGCGTGCTAAACAGTTTATTACTCGCGTAGGTCTTGCTGGGCGTTACGAAGTATTCAAACTGGGTGAAGAGAACTTTGAAGTTAAGACTAGCGCTATCGGCGGGGCTATTCAGATTGCATTTGAAGAGTTCCTTGATGGTCGTGTTGACTGGTCTGAACTTATGGAAATTCTGATGGATGGTATGGATGAACTCATCTATCGTGAAATTGCTCAGGCTCTGATGGCTTCTATCAATCAGCTCCCAGATGCTAACCAAGGCGAAGCTGCTGGTTTTGATGAACAGATCATGGATAGACTGATTAATACCGCTAGTGCTTATGGTACTCCTACTATTTATTGCACGCGCGAATTTGCAGTTAAGATGCTTCCAGCAGATACTAACTGGATTTCTAATAATATGAAAGATGAAATTTGGAACAACGGTTATTTCACTAATTTCCATGGTGTCCGTGTTGTAATTCTGCCTCAGTCTTTTGAAGATGAAACCAACGCAACTAAGGTTATTGATCCTGGTTATGCTTGGATTATTCCTTCTGGTGGCAATGATAAGCCAGTTAAGATTGTATTTGAAGGTACTATGCACATGAAGGAAACTGACAACGACGATTGGAGCCGCGATTTGCAGGCTTACATGAAGGTTGGTGTTGGTGTACTCATGACTAATAATATTTGTTCTTATGTTGACACTGCACTGAAAGGTCAGCTTGCGAACGACTAATAGTTTGTGGGGAGATCTTTCTCCCCTCCCTATTATTTAAGAGAAAAAGGAGATTTTAAAATATGTTAGTTAAGGTAAAAAATAGAAGTAAAGGGCGCGCAGCTTATACTTTACCTCAATATAAAGATAGAGCGAATTTAAGACGTGAATTTGCGCGTGGCGAGATTCAAGAAATTGATGAAGATGAACTTTACGCATTAACTTTTATTCCAGGTGGTAAGGTACTACTTGAGGAATATTTACAGGTTAATGATCCCGAAGTTGTAAAAAGATTGGGGCTTAATGTAGAACCAGAATACAATATGTCTGAAGATGATATTAAAGATATATTAAAAAATGGTTCTCTTGATGCATTTTTAGACTGTCTTGACTTTGCTCCTAGCGGAGTTTTGGATTTGGTTAAGAAGTATGCGGTTGATATGCCTGTAACCGATACAGCAAAGCGCCGAGCTATTAAAGAAAAGCTTGGTTTGGATGTTGACGCGGCAATTCAGCATAATGAGGAATCAGCTGCCGCAACGAATGAAAAAGAACAACCAAAGAAAGAACGTCGAGTTAAGGTAGAAGAAAATAGCGGCCGCCGCACTAATATACCTGACTATGAGGTGGTTGTCAAGAAAGATGACAAAGTTTGAACAAATTTATGATGTTTTTCTTGGCAAAATAACTGATGATATGTATCTTATGGCTGATGACATAGGATGGACTAGAGAGGATACTCTTAAAGATATGCAAAATATTTTAAGAGATTCTATTCCAGGTTTTGAATTTCCGCGATTTGATATTTATAATTATAATATTAGTGATTTAATTTTAAATGAAGATGGGGAAATTGAAGACGCTTCTTATTTTGCCGATGATCTAACATCTGAAGAAATTAATATTCTAGCAATTTTAATGATGAACACTTGGTTACAACGGTAGATTACTTCTATCGAGAACATACGTATGAAATACTCTGGAACTGATTTTAAATTCACTAGCTAGGCCAATCATTTATCTAAACTAATAAATCTTAAAGCTGAAACAGAAAGACAAGATAGACATATGCAGCGACTATACAAACGTAGAATTCGAAAAGAGGATGGCCTCATTTATTCTAATTGGGGTATTCTATTAAAGGATAGTTCTATAAGTGGAAACTAAATATGGTTTTGATGTTCCAGTTGAAGTTTTATTAGCTGATAAAAAACGTTTAATAAATTAGCTTTGGAAAATTCTTCCTATGCGAGAAAATGAAGAAAATTGGAAAAAGCAATTACAGACAGTTATTGATGAAATAGTTGGCTTAAATGAAGTATTTTCAAAAGAGCTTAATTTTCTTATTCTTTTGTGCAAATTAGAAAGCCTTTATGAAATAAAGGAATTTCAAGATTTTAGAAAAATTGTTTTTGAATCTATTAATCTTTTAGGAGAAATAATAGATGGGAAATCTTGAAATGATGCAAAAGCGTCTTAATTGGCGCGGAGGTAATTAGGAACAGAGAATGATAAAAGATAAATATAGAACTTTCCTAAGAACATTAAAATATTCATATTAGGCATGTGATGTTCAAAAGCAAGGTGAGACTGAAATTAGAAGAGCTTTGATTAATCCTAATAAAAACTCCACAGAATATGACGATAAAGTTCTTTCAATTGATTATGCTTATAATTTTAAACCTGGGGATATTTTTAAATGGATTGGAACTAATACTTACTGGTTAGTTTATCTTCCAGAATTAACAGAAGATGCGTATTTTCGCTCAAAGATACGAAGATGCCGCTATGAAATTTCTTGGATTGATATGGACTAGCCGCAAGATCAACGAAAAATTAGTACACGAGCTTATATCAGAGGACCAGTCGAAACGAAGATAGATTCATTACAATCCGGTGAAATAACTATGGACACGCCGAATTGGTCACTAGTTATACTTATGCCAAAAAATGAAGCCACTTTAAAACATTTTAAACGGTATCAAAGATTCTCTTTTCAAGGCTTAGTTTGGGAAGTACAGGTAGTAGATGATATAAGTATTGAAGGTGTGCTTGAAATAGTTGCTCTTGAGAATTATAAAAATAAAGTATTAGATGACCCAGATGAAGAAAAAGTTACAGATGCATTTTATATTGCACCAGTTGTTCCAGATGAAAATAGCTAGAATATTTTAATAGGAGAAACTTTTATCAAGCCTACGGGAAGTTATTTATATACTTTAGGTGATGGTATAAATCCTAATGGGGAATGGTCACTTAAACAAGATAATTATCCTGTTAAAATTGATAAAGTTGATGATAAAACAATACAATTAGAATGGACGCTAATGAAAAGCGGTCAATTCACTTTAATGTATTCTGTTGATGGCAATACTTATGAAAAAGTAATTGTTGTTGAATCACTGTTTTAAGAGATAAAGGAGAAGAGGGAAATGAAACAAGTACATTATTTTCCTCCTAAATCAAGTTTCTTTTCAATGGAAAAGGATTTACAAAAAATAGTTAATAAGATGCTTTCTAATGATATATTAAAAAAGCTTCTTTATTATCCAGTAAAACAATGTTTGTCTATGGATAATTTAACTTAGGAAGAAACTTATTCTTTAATTAATAATCAAATAAGAATTATTCCTAGGATTACTATTGAAGAGGATTTACCTATTTACATAGTTATTACTTTCAATAACTTTACAGAAAATATAGAAAATCCTGAATATAGAGATAGCACATTATGTTTTGATATTTTTTGTCATTTTGATACTTGGAATTTAGGAGATTTTCAATTAAGACCTTACCGCATTGCTGGCGAATTAGATGGAATGTTTAATGAAACTAATTTGATGGGAATTGGTTAGCTTAATTTTATTGGAGCTGATTATACATTACTTGATAATGAGAATGCGGTTTTATCTCTAAGATATAGAGTGATTCATGGAGAAAAGGAAGATACTTTAAGTGTTTGATAGGCGTTTAGCTCTAATGACAGGGATTGATATACCTTTTCCTGAAATTTAGGGACAAATTCATTAGCCTACCATTTTAGAGATTTCTTATTTAGGTGAATAGTGTTTTACTATTGCCGTTGGTATATTATCTGTGGATAAGAAAATGTATTTTGAAGAAGAACCAGAATTATTAAATCAAGTCACTAATTTTGATTTATTTATGGAATTGGTCAATGCTGATGGACATAACGAGGAAAGAGAATTTTTAATAAATTTTCTTTCTATTCTTTTTCCTAATTATAATATTTTCTTTACTCCTTAGTCAATTATATTAAATAATATGCAAGATAATATACAAAAGATAATAGATGTTGATACTTTTCCTATTTTTTAGGAAATAGTAAAAGATATGTTTTGTCTTAATGGCGATAAAGATAAACAATTAAATCCAAAAGGTAAGCGCGCAACAGAAATTGCTAGAAAAATGGAGAGAATGCGTGCTAAGATTGCTTAGATGAATAAGGATAAAAGTGGTAATGAAAGTCCGCTTGCTACCTATGTTTCATGTTTGGCAGTTGGATTACAATATTCACTAGAAGATTTGAAAAAAATGACTGTATATTAGATTTATGATTTATTAAAAAGATACAGTTTATATATAAATTGGGATATGGACATTCGTATTCGACTAACTCCTGGGGCGCAAGCTAATGGAGAAGTTGAGGATTGGATGAGAAATATTCATTAATATTCACAAAGGAGGAAACCCTATATGAAATTTGGTGTACGCGAGTGCGTTGACGTTGTATTTAAAGCTAAATCTCGTCAAAAACTCGGTTCTCACACTTTCCAAGCTGGGGAACCTGTACTTTATTTCGATACGCTGACAACTTCTACTCTTGAAGGTGCAGCTACTACAGTATATGCCCAGGGTGGACGCGGTAACGCCAGACTCATGGCATGGGAAGGCTGGATCAAAAACACATTAAACCCAATACATGTGTGATAATGTCTGAACCTTCCAAAGATGGTAACATCTTTTAGTAGACCTCTTTAATTGCTGGAAACTCCTTAGAGCCAAATATACTACAACGTAATTTGAAAAGATAAGCGTGATAGTTTAAAAAATATTTGGATTGGACAATCAGCAGCCAAGTTCCTGTAACAATGGAAAAGGTTCAACGACTATCTCCATTAGGAGAGTAGGGATAAGTATCCTGAAACGGGAGGCCCCTAATTTATATTAGGGTGAAGATATAGTCTAATCTATATAGAAATATATAGCAGTCTTATGACGTATCAAGATTAACGACCTTGATAGAATAAAATGGAAAAAACATTAACTTTCACCATGACCAATGCATTGTTAAGTCCAGAAGGTCTTGCAATTCTTTCTGGTGCTGATCTGCTTCGCGCAAATGGTACTGACCAAACTGTAAAAGCGCATCATACTACTACTTTTACTTTGAGTACTTTTGATGAAGCGAAAAAAACTGGTAATTTAGACACTGGTGGAGTAATTTTATTACCTGCTACTGATGCTAAACCTATTGATTTTGCCCAAACTGGCAATGAAAATATGCCTGTTTATGGTATGCTTTTAGATAAGAACCAGGAAATGTCTGGTATTGCCGTTAAAGCAACTGCTGTAGGAACCAAAGAAGTTGGATCAGATCCTGATAAAGTTACTTATAACACTGTAACTTTTGGTGCAGACTTGTTTAAAGCTGGCGATACTATTATGCTTGATTATTATAGTGAGCATAAAGCAGATGCTATTCAGATTGATATTACTCCAGATTAGTTCGCTGGTTATTACTACATTGAAGGTTCTACCTTATTCCGTCGTCAGAGTGATGGTGCAGACTTACCTGCTGAATTAATAATTCCTAATGGTAAGATTCAGTCTAACTTCAGCTTTACGCTTGCTTCAACTGGCGACCCAAGTACATTCGACTTCACTGTTGATGCGTTCCCAGGCCCTCTTGTATCTGATAATTCTAAACAGGTTCTTGCTACTATTCAAGTTCTTAATGCTGATGATAACTATGACCTTACTACGGCAGAAGAAGCTGAAACAATTACCTATAAGCGTTATCAGTACAATCAGGATGGTGGCGCTTATCTTGGTATTGAACAACTTTCAGATGGTTCTGAAGGTCCTGTTACCAAGAGCACTGAAGAAGAGGATGCAAAAAATAAAGGTCCAGCAGCTGGGATCGACGATCCAGATCAATGGACTTAATTTGAATTTAATTTAGGGAGAAGGAAACTTCTCCCTTTTATTTTTTTATTTTTTTAAGAGGGTGGGAGAATGGCAGAAAATGAAAAACAAGTTAATATAAAAAATTAGTCAAACTATTTTTTTTATGTGCATTATAGTAAAAAGACATACTTAGAAGATTTGTCAAGAGATGCTAAATTATATCAATTTGATTCATTAGAAGATAAAACAAGATAGCATTATAGATTATTAAGAAATAGAGCAAATAGAAAAATGTTGGCGTTGAATAATACTTTTCCTGCGGGTGTTGAAGTTACAGAAATTATTAATTAGTTAGACGATTTTATTAAAAATAGTAAGGCATCTCCTATAACTGTTGCTGACATAAATTCTATTAACAATTTAAATCTTAATGTTAATTCTTTAAAATCTAAATTAAAAAAATCTCAAGATGCTGCGGGAGAAATTGATAAGTATCTCAAAGATGTACATAGTTTAATAGATAAATTTAGTAAAATTGATGACAATTTAAGAAGATTTTATGAACAAGCTACAAAGTAGCAAAAAACAGATTTAAAATAGTTATTTCAAGTTAGTTCAATGGATCAGTTATCTGTTTTAAAAATTAGTAAAACAGGTGAATCAGCAATGAAAAAAATAAAAGATAATTTAACAATATTAGAGGAAAAAAATATTAATTAGGCTATTAAAGATCATTATCCAGAACTTTTTCATTCTGGAAAAGCGGAAAAACATTTGGATTACAAAGTTAATTATACTCCTTTAGGAAGCGAAAAGACAGAAACTTTAGTTGTTAGAGATATTTTTAATGCCATTAGTGGAAATGTAAGTAATATATAGGGAGCGATTGGAGAAGCTCTTATAGGCCTTTTCACGATAGTAAAAAGTGATGAATTAATAGATTATTTTAATAAATAGATTGGTTCAATACAGGATTTAAAAATCAGTACTAATGCAGAAGGCGAAAAAACTGATAAAGGAATAAGAAGTAAAGCTGATGCCACTACCAGTTTTTAGGGACAATACTATAAATTTAATGGTAATTTATCAAGTTTTACTTCTCAATTAAATATTAGTGTAAAAAATACTAAGAGTAAAAGAAAGTCTGTACCTACTAGCAGGTTTAAAGCTTTAACTACAAGATTTTACTATTTATTTAGTAGATTAAGTGATAAAGATTAGAAATATTAGTATGTATTAGCTAACTTTGCAGCTTTAAATAATAGAAAAGGTAATGTTAAAGATAGTGATTTTAATAAGAAACAGTTTTCTTCTACTGCAAATGCCACTAGAAGATATATAGCTGCAAAAAATATGGAATGGGCTTTAGAGGGTGCAGGAGATAACAAAATATAGGTGTTGGCTTTTATGAATCAAGCCATTACTATTAATCAATACTATGGATATATTGCTAATTATCCTACTAATTTATTGCCATCTGTATCGATTGCATCTGTTGCTGATAAAAATACACCTATTCCTGCGGGTGCAATTATCAATCCAGTGGATGATACTCCTGATACTAAAAATATCGCGGCAATTTGGCGCTCTTAGAAAGTTAAGGAAGCATTAAAAAGTGCAGAAGCTACTATTTGGGGTTGACAATAATTAAAAAATATGATATAATATAATATATATAAAGAGAAAAAGGAGCGATTTAATATGGCAACCAAGCCAACTTTTAATAAATTAAATCTTGATAAAGAAAAAATTAAAGAAATTGAAACTATTAATATTAATGGGGTTGAAATTGAAGTAAAACAATATCTACCTATTAATGATAAATTGAAAGTTATTCAAAATGTACTTTCTTTTATTCAAGCAGATGAAATGAGTACAGGACGCAAATTTAAAAATCCGCTTCAACTTGAGGCTATTGAAATTATGGAAGTAATTCGCGCTTATACAAATATTACTTTTACTGAAAAGCAAGCAATGGATAATTTAGATAAAACTTATGATTTGCTTGATAGCAATGGGGTAATTGATATTATTATTAATGCGATTCCCGCAGAAGAGTTTGACATTTTAAACAAATCAATGGATGAATCTGTTGAAGAGTATTATAAATACAAGAATAGCGCAGCTGGTATTTTGGATATGCTTGCTACGAATTATGATACATTGAATTTTGATATTGATGCTTTGAGAGAAAAACTTCAAGACAAAGAAACATTTAAAATTCTTCCAGAGATTATGGACAAATTAAACTAAAATATGTACTATAACTTTTATTTGTTATAGGAGTTCAGGGAGATAAGAGGATTTTACTGTTCTCTTATCTCCCTATTTTTTATTTTGCAAAGTAAAAAGTAAAGAGGGAAAGGAGAGTTAAAACAATGCCAAATTATACATCAACTGTAACGATGCAATTCAGAGCAGATACTACTTAGGCGAAGAGAGAAATGAATGATCTTCAAAAACAATTTAAAGAATTGTTAAGTAGTACAAATCTATCATCTGGCATTAATAAGGGAATTACCTCTGAATTGAAGGAAGCTCAAAATGCGGCAGCTGCTTTGTAGTTGGCGCTACAAAGAGCAACAAATGTAAAAACAGGTTCTTTTGATTTAAGAGAATTTGATAATAGCATAAAACGCAGTGGTTATAATATTGAAGAATTGGGACAATAGATGTCTCGATTTGGTGTACGCGGGACTACTGCGTTTTCTGATTTAACAGAACAAATTATTAGGGCTGAATAGCCGCTTAGACGTACTAGTTAGCTATTAGATAGTGCATTTAGAACAATGGCTAATAGTGTTAAGTGGCAATTATCAGCTACTGCTGTTTATGGCGTAATGGACGCTATTTCTGGTGCATATTAGTATGCAGTAGATTTAGATAGTTCGTTAAATGATATTAGAATAGTTAGTGGATAGAGTGCTGAGCAAATGGCGCAATTTGCTGAGTATGCTAACTAGGCGGCGAAGAGTTTAAGTACAACTACTGTAGATTACAGTGACGCAGCCCTGATCTATTTTTAGCAAGGTAACTGAAAGATTTTTTCGTGAAAAACAGTTTCTTTTTTTAATGAAAAACGCTTGACTTTTTCGTGAAAGTATGATATAATATTTATATAAGATAACGAAAAAGGAGTTAAAATTATGCGTAAAAAAATTATTATCGATGGCGAGGAAACTCGTTATTCTGTATCTGATGATGGAAAAATTTATAATGACAAAACTGGAAGAGAATTAAAAGGTACTTACACTACAAATGAATATCATTCAATCCAGTTAGTAATTGGAGATAAGCCAAAAACTTTTATGGTACATCGCTTAGTCGCGCAAGCTTTTTGTGAAAATCCTAACAATTATACAATTGTAGATCATATTGATCGCGACAAGCATAATAATAATGCCTCTAATTTAAGATGGGTTACTTCAAAAGAAAATGCTGCAAACGCAGAAAGATCTAAGCAAAGAGAAAGAACCTATTATCAAGGAAATTTTAATGAATGTAAATGGGAACCAGTTTTTGGTTTTGAAAACGATTATTTAGTATCTGAATATGGAACTTTTGTAAAAAGAAAAGATAATAGAATTTTATTGTTACAGGATAGACATGGATATAAAAGAGTTCGTCTTAATGGACATTATTATTCTGCTAATGTAAAAGTATGGGAATCTTTTAATCATAAAAAAGTTCCAGAAAAACTTTATATTGACCATATTGATGGAGATAGAGATAATAATCACATTTCTAATCTTAGAGCTGTAACTCAATCTGAGAATATGAAAAACTCCTACAGAAATGGACATGCAGGAGCTGTAAAAGTTTATCAATTTGATACAAATGGTAATTTCATCAAAGAATATTCTTCTTTTAAAGAAGCCGCGAAAGAAATTAATGGTAATGAAATTGCTATTAAACAGGCTTCAGATCGTCATGGCACTAGTGCTGGCTATTATTGGTTAAGAGAAGAAGACAAGGATAATATTATGAATATTATTAATTCTTGGGTTCCAGAAGGTTACAAGATCATTCCATCTCATCCAACTTATGCTATCAATAAAAATGGGAAAGTTTATAATAAGCGTAATAAAAAACATACTCCAACAAAATATTTTAAAGATGGTACTCATCCTTATGTTATTCTTAAAGATATACATTATCAGATTAGTGATTTATTAAAAGAAACTTTTGAATAAAAATATCTTATGCTTTGAAATCCCTTTAATTGCGGGGAAGTCTTTAGAGCTATTACTACCGACGTACAATGGTGACATTGTACGTCACTTTTATATAACGATAAAAGGTATGGTAAAAACGTAATAGATTAGAAAATCCGCAGCTAACGTCTCATTAATGAGATAGGAGTTCAACGACTATCGCCAGTCAAAGGCGAGTAGAGAGCAAGCGCTCTCGAAAAGGGGGAACCCATACTCTATCGGGTAAGATATAGTCTACTCTTCTACCGAGAGGTTGGAAGCAGTTCATAAGAGAACGCGCGCGAATTAGCGACTCGCGTGGAATACAAGGTTAAGTGAAGAATAGGTTAAAGAACGTACAGACTTAACTATTCAAATGGCTAATGTAACAGGAGATACTGTACAAGAAGTATCTGACCAATTAACTGCGGTGTGGAATAACTTTTATGATGGTTCTTATAGTCTTGAATATTATATTGACGTAATGACTAAATTAGGAGCCGCAACCGCATCTAGCTCAAGTGAAATCGCAGAAGGTTTGCAAGACTTTAGCGCTATTGCAGATATGATCGGTTTATCATTTGATTATGCAGCAACTGCAATTGCGACTACTACAAGTGTATCTCGTCAATCTGCTAATGTAGTAGGTACATCTTTTAGAAGTATTTTTGCTCGTATTCAAGGTTTAATGATGGGTGAAACACTTGAAGATGGTGTTGATCTTAATAAATATTCTGATGCGCTCGCTAAAGTAGGTATTAATGTACTTGATGCTACTGGTAACTTGCGTGATATGAATAGTATTCTTGATGAAATGGGTCAAAAGTGGAGTACTCTGTCTCAAACTTAGCAAACAGCTCTTGCACAAACAGTGGCTGGTGTTTGGTAGTATAATAACCTAGTCACACTTATGAATAACTGGGATACATTCCAATAGAATTTAGACATTGCTCAAAATTCAGCTGGTACATTAGAAGAGCAATCTAAGATTTACGAAGAATCTTGGAGAGCTGCCTCTGCGAGAGTAAAATCTAATTTAGAAGATATTTATAATTCTATATTAGATAGTGATGCTTTCAAAAATTTATTAGATGGTATTGCCGCTGCAATTAATGGTTTAGATAGTTTTATAGATAGTATTGGCGGCTTACCTGGTGTTTTAGCGCTAATTGGCTCTATTGGAACTAAGGTATTTAAAGAACAATTAGCTAATGGAATTAAATTTGCAGGAGAGAATTTATTTTCTTTAACAGGCGCTTCTAAAGAATATTATAATTCAATTAAAGAAAATGCTTTAAAAGAAACTATAGGTCAAATTACTCAAGAATATCCTTTAATGGGAACTAAAGCCTGGGCTTAGAATATGGAGTAGAATGTAAAATATCAAGAATTATACAATGAAAAATAGGTTTAGTTAAACGAAACACAAAAATAGTATATTGATATTTTAAAACAAACCGTTGAAATATAGCAACAGTTGTATTAGGAAGCTGCTGACACTCAAGATTAGAAGCTTACTGAAATAGAAAAAAATATAGCTTCGGCAAGAGCTGAAGCAATACCAATTATTGATGAAAAAGATTGGAATAGACTTGTAGAACCTATTACTTCAAAATTAGTAGATCCAGGTAAGATTACTGAAGATATTAATCTTGTTAAAAAAACTTTACAAGATTTTGTTAATGATCCTACCGATGGAAAGCAACTTGTTTTCGACAAAGAAGTGACTGATGCTTTTTCAAGATTAAATATTGACTCAACAGAAATATTATAGAAAAATACTAAAGATATAGAAAGATATTTAAAAGGTAATGCTCTATCTATAGAAAAATATTATAAAGACAGTATAGATAGATTAGATGATATTTTTGTTAATGCCGGAGAAAAAAAGAATTTTGGCGTTGATTTAACCGACAAATAGGTTGAAGTTTTCTCTAAGATGAATTTAAGTCTTAGAGAATTTGGAGAAACAGTACAAAGAGTTAATGATACAGGTGGAGCTTCTTCTGGTACTATGTAGAGTTTAATGGAAACATTAAATAAAATGTCTCCTACACCGCTTGATAGAATGACTTAGGGTATGGTTGCTTTTGGTAACGCGATGGCTAATTTAACTATTGCAGTTCTTAGCTTACAAACAGCTTGGGATACATTAAATAATCAAGATGCTTCTTTTTTAGATAAACTACTTTCTGTTTTAATGGCGTTAGGTATTATAATACCTACAGCTATTGAATTATTTAATGCTTTTAGTTTGTTAAAAGATTTAGATGTAAAAGCAACAATAGCTCAAATTACAGCAACTGAAGGTCATATTTTTTCATTAAACAGATAGAAAAAAGCAATGGATGAAGTAGCTGCAAGTCAAGAAAATCTAACAAGAGCTAAACAAAAAGATACTCAATAGCAACAAAAGAAAAATTTAGTAGATAAAACTGAAGATGGATTAGATTTATTTATGTCTGTACCAGATGATAGCTCTATAGTAAAAGATTCTGGTAAAAAACAAGGAAGAATAGCAGGAACATTAGGAAAAATAACAGAAAGCGTTGGAAAACTTAAAAATGCTTTCACAGCTTTTCTCCCTGTATTAAGTAGAGCTACTTTAGTTTTTGCGGCTATTACTGCGGCAACCGCGCTTTATAATGAAGTACAAAGAGCTACAGAATTAGCTACAAGAGATTGGGACTAGTATAATTTAGATTAGACTAATACAGCTGTAACTAATTTAACTCAATCATATAACGATTTAACTACAGAATTATAGAATTATTAGAATGTAGTTTCTACATATGAAACAGCAAGAAGTGAATTAAATTCTTTAACTGAAGGAACAGAAGAATATAAGTCAAAATTAGAAGAAGCCAATGACGCTGCTATTACCTTAATTTAGACATATAATGAAGATATTACTGGTGCTGATTGGGAAATTATTGATGGAGAAATAATTATTTCTCCTGAATCTATTGACGCTTTAGATCATGCAATGGAAATAGATTTAGATAATGCAAGAGCCGCGTCTTTAATAGCTACTTAGAATTAGTCTTAGGCTAGAACTGCTGCAAATGTTTCAAATGGTGCTACAGAATTTGCTGATGCGAATGCAACTCTTAATAATTTTACTTCTGGTACTTTTGGTGGATATGGAGAAGCATAGCGCGCTTTTGAAGTAATGGTAGATGCTGTAGCAAAAGATTTTGATGCAGCAAATACTAAAGAAAGTATTATCAGTATATTAGAACAAAATCTTCCTGGATTCACAGCGAAAGGTAATTAGGGATTAATTGATGCGCTTTATTTAGCTAAAAAAGATATTGAAGATTTAGCAGCAGAAGTTTCTAATAATACAGCCGCTCAAAAAAATACTTATCAGCAAAATGCCAATGCAGAATTAGAGCGTTTAGGTTTAGATAATCAGGGATTAGAAGAAGTTGGAGGAAGATTATATACTAATCTTGTTGAATCAATTTCTGAGAATACAATTAATAATCTGGGTAGTAATTATAAAGATATATTACAAAAATATTTTGATGTATCTTTAACTGCGGCAAATGATGCTAAGTATAATGAAGAAGATCAAATTGTAACATATACAGATGAACAAGGAAATTTACAAGAATTAACTTTTGCGTAGATTGAAGCTACTGTGGCCGCAACAGAAGCTAGTACTCAATTTGAAGAATCTATTATAAAATTAAATAGTGAAATGCAACAATTGAGTAAAAGCACAGATGTTGCAGACAAAAGTTTACTTAGTTTTTTACAATCTGGCAATTTAGAAAATTTAACTAGAAATTAGTATGATTAGATTTCTTCAGAAGTAGAATACGATCAAGATACTGGAAAATATAATGAAGATAAAGTAGATGCCATACTTGGTCTAACAGGAACGTTAGAAGAAAATAATGAAAGAGCAGCTCTATATGGTTATACCAGTGCAGAAGCTATGCGTAAAGCTTTTGTAGAAGGATTAGATGTTGATTGGGAATTACCGGAGGGCTTAAAAGGTGAAATAAATCAATTTTTATCTTTAGGTAATGTAGAAGAAATTAGAGAAAATTTTGAAACATTAGGTGAAGAAGCTGGTTAGTCCTATATAGATGGTTTAAATCTTATTTATGATTCTATTGATTGGTCTAAAATGTCCGCGGAAGATGCTTAGGCTGTATGGGATAATATTATTAATTATAATTGGCAAGATGGAAGTATTGAAGATTTTCAAAATGCTTTAAATAACATTGGAGCTGAGATTGATTATACATCTGAAGCTTGGACAAAATTTACAGATTCTGCTCAAAGCGCGTTTCATTATGTTGTTCCTAGCGTTGAAGAATTATATACTAATTTTTAGGAAATACATGAAATTATAGATGATATAGAATTAGGTTCTATATTAACAGAAGAAGATTACCAATTATTAACTAAATATAATGACGAGTTAGGTAGATACTTTATTCAATTAGCTAATGGCGATTATTAGATGATTGGTGATCCTTTAGATTTATAGCAAGATGTTGCAGAAACAGAACGCAATGAATATATTGATAGTATAAATGATTTAAAGCACTCAATAGAAGATATTGATTAGGATACTGGTGTTATTGATTATTTAAACGTTCTTAATAATGCAACTAGAGATTTAGGGCAAACCGCTCAATCTACAACTGGTGCATGGGGTTCTTTAGTTGATTAGCAATTAAAAGCATTAGAAGCAGCAAATTATGATGAAGATAGGTTAGCAAGTTGGCGTAAAGGTTTAGAAAGTGATAATTTAGATAGTGGTTAGTTAAGAGATATTTCAGAAGCTATAGAATCAGTAGACTCTAAAATGCAATCTTCTATTTCTACTATTCAGGAATATGATGAACAATTACAAGCTGCAATGAATAGTTTAGCTATGCAATCAGACGCGGAAGAAGCTTCTAAATTATTTAAAGAAGGAACAATTAATTATGCTGCTTATGCAGGAAGTGCTAGTAAAAGAATTTAGGAAGATCGTTATGAAAATGTAGATTTAGAAGAGGTAGAAGAATATTCCGATTATTTGCAAGAAGCCGCAGATTCTTCTGAATTATTAAGTGATGAGCTGGTAAAAAACAAAGACGCTTCTGAAGAAGTTGCTTTAGCAACTATACGTATGAATAATGGTATGGATGAATTAGTAAGCAATTGGGAAGATTGGAGCGATATTTTAAAAAATTCTTCTAAAGAATCAGAGGAATATGCTGAGGTTATGACTTCTGTTAAATCTGCATTATCTGATGTTTTAGGAGTATCAGAAGATTTTATTTCCAATGATTTTGTAACAAATCATTTAAATGATATTGAAGCGGCCGTTATGGGAGATACAGCAGCTATTGATCGTTTAAAAATGGCTATGGCCCAAGAAGTTGTTGTAAAAGCTACTTTTGATGATACTGAACTTTAGCAAAAAGCATTAGCTGCACATAATACTTTAGTAGCAAATATGCCAGATTTAGAGGTAGGTGCAACTTTAAGTACTGGTGATTTTTTAACTGCTGCTCAAGGCGTTATTGACACAGCAAACATGACAGTTGAAGAAGCACAATCTTATTTTAATGCTTTAGGGTATGAACCTGTTTTTGAAACAGAACCAGTAACAACTTATACAAGTGTTCCAGAATATACCAATAGAGTCACAGGTTTTAGTATTGGTTATACAGATGAAGAAGGTAAAAAACATTTTGCACCTGGTTTTAAAACTACTACAGTTGTTACAGGTTATAAAAGAATGCCAACCACTATAGATGCACCTATTTTGTATAATGACGCAGGTGAAAAAACTACAGATGGTACTGGTAGACCAAGGCTAAAATCTTTAGTTAGTACAGGTGGACATAGTGCTGCTGCTAAAAGTCCTTCTATTGGCTCTAATATGAGTAATTATGCTCCTAGAAATGCGGGTGGAATATAGCCATATTCTCCATCTGGTTCTGGAGGCGGTAGTGGTGGTTCTGGTGGAAGTGATTCAGAAGAGGAAGAACCAACACCAGCAGAACCAATGGAGTATACTCAAATTACTGAAGTTGTAGATAGGTATTATGAAATAACAGATTCTCTTGAGGATATGACTGATGCGCTTGATGATGCATCTGACGCGGCTGACCGTTTATATGGTAAAGACCGCGTCGCTGCTATGGAACAATAGCGTGATTTAATGGCTCAACAACAAGAGTTATTAAAACAATATCGCTCTGAAATTGAAGCATATCTTGCTAAAGACAAAGCGGCCCTCGAAAATAATAAGTACGGTATTCACTTTACTTTTGATGCGGATGGCGATATTACAAATTATACACAAATTATGACTGATTTGTGGAATCAACTTCATGCCGCAGAACAAACTTACAATTCATTTGCGACAAAAGAAGAACAAGAAGCATATCAAGAATCAACTCTTGATCCATTAAATAAAAAGATTGAAGAAATTAAAAATCTGATAGATGTCTATGATTCTACTCAAGATTTACTTGTAGATGTTGATAATCAAATTCGCGATGCTCTAAATGAATGGCAAGATAAAAATTATGAAATTCTAACTTATAAAATTGAACTTCAAATTGAAATCAATGATATGGAACAAGAACGTCTTGATTATTATCTTAATAAGTATGAAGATGATTTCTATAAGATGGCTGAATCTATGGCTCTTACAGGTGATTCATTCCCATTATTAACAAATAATCTTGAAACTTACAAAAACGAAATGAATCAATTAAATCAAGCATATCATAATGGTGAAATTTCTCAAGATGCATTTATTGAAGGTATGAAAGAAGTAAACAGCGGTTTACTTGATAATATGAATGCCCTCGTAGATCTTGATAGAGAAATGCTTGAGTATTATGAAAACACACTTGATTCAGCAGAGGATAAGCTTGGTGATTTTACTGATTAGCTTGAACATCAAATGTCTATATTAGAACATTATCAAAATGTATTAAGCCTGATTGGTAAAGAACAAGATTATCAAATGATTGGTTCCGTTCTTCAAGGTCAATTCTCTGTAGCCCAAGATTAGCTTGCCGCGCAAGAGCGCTGGGTTGAAACGCTGAAAAATCAAATGGCAGATATTCAGTCTGATTTATTAAGTGCAGTTGATGAAAAAGAGCGCGAAGCATTAAATGAGCAATTATTATTAGTTACTCAAAGATTAAATGAAGCCGAAGAATCTGTTAATGATCTGCGCGAATCTGTGCTTGAGCTTGCGCAATCTATACTTGAAAATGATTTAGCTAACTATGCATAGCAATTATCAGAAAATCTCGTAGAGGGTTTAGGATTCGGAAACTTAGATGAGTATTTAGATACTATTGATAAATTAAATACTTCGCAAGAAGAATATCTAACTACAACAAATAAAGTTTACGAAACTAATAAACTTATTCGACAAGCGCAAGAGGATATGGCTGAAAATGATAGCCTTTTAGCTAAATAGCGTTATCAAGAATATATTGATTACGTAGAACAATTGCAAGAACAAGGTAGATTAAGTGAATACGAACTCAAAATTGCACAAGCTAGATACGAAGTATTATAGGCGCAAATTGCATTGGAGGAAGCGCAAAACGCTAAAGATTCAATGCGGTTGGTACGTGATTCTCAAGGTAATTACAACTATGTATACACCGCAAATCAAGATAATATAAGTTAGGCTCAACAAGCCCTTGAAGATGCTGAAAATAATTTATATAATATTGGTTTAGAAGGTGCGCAAAATTATCAAGACAAGTATGCTCAAATTCTTGAAGAAGCTTTTAACGCTTTTAAGGATTTAAGTGAACAATATAAAAATGGTGAAATTACTAGCGAAGAAGAATTTAATCAAAAGAGATTAGATTTACAGAATTATTATTATAATAGATTAAAAGACATTCAAGATTTATATTATATCGCTCATGATTTATTAGTTAATGAAAGTTATACTAACGAAGCAGATTATTTATTTGCGGGAATTGGAAATCTTGAAGATTTTAAAGACGCAACAGACCAGTACTTACAAGATTGTAATAATGCTTTTGATAAGTGGTAGGAAAATACTGATGTTGCTACTGATTCTGTTGGTAATGGATTAGGTGATTTACAAGATCACATCCAAGATGTTACTGACACAAGTAGCGATTTAACAGATCAAATTCAAGATGATTTAATTCCAACGCTTGAAGATGAATTAGAAGCGGTTCGTGATATGACAAATCTTTGGTTAAGTCATAGAGATGCTTTGTATGAAACTTTACAAGCTTATGAAGAATTACAACAGGGCGCCCAAAACACAATTTCAAGCGCGGCTGGGGTACAACCAGGTGGAGTATTACCAAATATTCCAGAAGAATATCGAGCAGATATTGGTGCCATTATGGCGGCTTACTTACAACAAGGTGGTAGTATCAATGATGATTTATTCCAGCAGTTATGGAATAAACGTAATGAAAAAGTTGAATGGCTTGCCGCGCATGGCTATTCTAGTGATTATTGGGGTTCTTATGGTGAAGAAACTATTAAAGGTTTTGAGGAGCTTGTTTCTGGCGGTGGAGATCAAGATTGGTATGATTATGCGGCTAATATGTATACCATTGAACAAATTCGTGAGTTCTTAAAACAAATGGGATTACCTGCCTTTAAGAGCGGTGGATACACTGGCGAATGGGGACCAAGCGGCAGACTGGCTATTATTCATGAAAAAGAATTAATTCTTAATTAGGATGATACTAATAGTTTAGTTAATATTATTAGAGAATATGGTAAATTAAAATCCACTAATATGGATATCCTTAATCTTTCTTTTAATGATATTATATCAAAATTTAAATCAATAATCAATAAGATCAATCTTAATGACTAGAATCAGGTCGCTGCACAACAAGTTTCAATTGAAGCGTCTTTCCCTAATGTATCTGTTGCTAGTGAAATTGAGGATGCGTTTAATGATCTTTTAAACCGCGCAGCTTAGTATGCTAGTTTAAATAGAACAAATTACTAATGATAGTGGCGGGGTCCGTTCCCGCCCTATCATATTTTTAAAGAGAGAAAGGAGAGAAATCAATGAGTGTACAGGATAATGTATTAGGTGCTATGGATATTATTGCTTCAAGTATGGTATCTAATTTAAAACTTGATAAAACTGTTTAGGCAGTAGTTCAAGAAGTAGTTAATATGACTACAGGTGAATATCGTGTAGAATATAATGGTAATGTAGTTATTGCTTTTGCTCTTAATACAGATGATACATATAGTGTAAATGAAAAAGTATTTTTAAAAATTCCTGAGAATGATATGAATAATAAAAAATTCATTGAAGGTCGCGCTAGTTCTAGTTCTCTTTCAGATTTATAGCAAACTGAATTATCTAATAGTATTAGTAAAGAGGGGCCATCTTGGGAATTAATTTATCCTACTCTTGATTTAAACAATACTGAACAAAAGTATTGCATTTAGGCTGGTGCTACCCAAGATGAAGAATATTATTCTAGGGTTATTTGGGATAGAGATATTAATAGTTCAGAAAATATAGAACTTAGTGATGAGATTTTTTTGACATATTCACAAAATTATGATAAAATATATGTAGGAGCAGATTTTTAGACAACTTTTGTTGATTCTGATTTGGTAGGTCAAGGTAATTATGGCTTGATTTTTAGTTTTACTGCAAGACAATAGAGCGAAGATACAGAAAATGAATTTACTGAAGATCAAATTGTAAGTTATAGATTAGATATAAATAGTTTTACTGGTAATCCATATGGTTATACAGTTTTTTCTCCACAAGAAACTATATTAGATTTAAAGAGTAATTATTTATTAAAACTTAATTCTATAGTATTTTTTCAAGAAAATTTTACTGGAAAAGATTCTGTAGATGTACCTAATATATGTGTTAGAAATATTAGGATGCAATTCGCGCGTGTTGAAGATTTAAGTAATACATTATATTATTTAAAAATATTAACTCCAGATGGAACTAATTTAATGAATGATAATGACGAAGTTACTTTAATAGTTAATTTTTTATATAAGGGTTAGAATATTTTATCTGAAAATACATGTAAATGCGATTGGTATATTCGAGATCCTGCGGTAGTAGTAGGAACAGAAGAATATGAAAAAGAAACTGGGCCAGGTTGGCGCCATCTTGAATCTAATAGTCTATTTGGACAATATATAGTTTCTGGTAGTGACGTATTATTTGTAAATAAATATATGTGTAAAATTACCTATAACGAAGATATGGTAATGCAAGAAACTGTAGATATTAGAAAATACAATAGTCCATATAATTTAATGCTTGAATAGACAATGGATGGTAAAGAAGCTGTATTGTCTATTGTTGACTTAAATCAAAGTGGTAATACTTTTGTGGGTGATTGGTATTATGAATATGGAGATGGCACATTTACAGAAGTATTAGATGGACAAGATGTAAGTAAAATTTATATTAATAGATATTTATCTTACGCTACTGTAACTTTTTATTGTTAGGTAAAACTTGGTGAAGAAAAAATTTGTGTTTTATCTAAAGTTATTACTAGCTCTAATGTAGATTCTGAATTAGCTATTGAATATGAAGGATAGGATATTTTTAATTATACCGCAGATGGGGATATGCCGATTGAGAATTGTGAAAAGGACTAGACTCTTTATCCAAAGCTATCTTGGAGAGATGGTTATGCATCTACATATAAAATTCAATGGGAAATAGATGGAAAAATTTTAAATGTGACCGACCGCTATAGTCCACCTTATTCTATGATGTAGGATATGTGGATTGATTTAAACGGAGTTTTGCATTTTAAGGTAAAACAAAAATATAGTAGACTGTATACAAATAATACTCTTACATTAAAAATCATTACAGTAGATAATAAAGAGTTCGCATTCGAAAAAGAAATTATCTTTGTTAAAATGGGCGATCAAGGTACTAATGGTACGACTTTTGTTAGTGCGGTTCGTGCGGTTGATGCTAATTTAGATAAATTGAGCGGTTTTTAGCCTCTTGTTCCAGATGGTTTTTTACGACTTAGAAATTTTATTTATAAAGATGGCGATTTAATTAATAATGATCCTAATTATAGTATTGAATACTCTTGGTCATCTGACGGTATAAGAACTGAAAATTTAGATGAAACTGAAATTACCAATAGCTTAAAAATTACTAATAGCTATAAAGAAAATGTCAGTCCTACATTTACGATTGCTTAGACTGGGAATCCTGATACTGTAACTATTTCTTTACAATCTTAGACATATAACAGATTAATAATTAAATGTGAGGTTACAGTAACTTCTAATAATTTATATGGCTCAGAAGAAAGAGAAAAAGTAATTTTACACTATAATTATCCAGTTCCGCTTATCACCAATATGTCTGGAAGTTTTAATTCAGAAGATTTTAATGTATAGATTCCAGAATATATTCAATATGATGCTAATGGTTAGACTGCAATGTATCTTGATGATGAAATTTATTTTAAATACAAAAACCAAGATTATACTAATTCGATAAGAGTTGGCAGTGACTCTGCTTCTGTTTTGACTATTGAAGATTATCAAGATGAAGATGGAAATACTAAGCGCAGATTGAAAGCGGCTGGCAGTTATGATTATGCCAATAATGGAAATGCTTATTTAAATATTTCTGTTGATGGTATGTCGATAGTTTATCCAATTATGATGTATCTTAATACTTTTGGTAATTAGGCTATTAATAATTGGGATGGAACTAATATAGCCATCTATAATGCGGAAAATGGAGAAGCTGGATATATTTTGGCTCCATAGATAGGGGCAGGCACAAAAGATTCTCAAGGCCGCTTTACTGGGGTGGTTATGGGTGATGATACTACTTAGACTAATGACGTTGGTAAGATCCCAGGTTTATATGGATATCAAGATGGGGTTAATACTTTTGGCATTAAGTCAGATGGACGTATGTATCTAGGTAAATCAAAAGATACTGGCCGTATAGATTTTGATGGTAATACTGCTATGATTTATGGTGGTGGTGGTGGAGATTCAGAAACTGGCATGACCATAAAATTAACTAATCTTGTAGATAATGTTACCGGTAAACCTATACAAGATGAAAAAGAGCGAGATGAAGTTTTAGCTATTTAGATTGCTAATGATAACTTTACCGTATCTTATGGCGGAGAGATGACCGCCAATAGAGGTACAATAGGTGGCTGGACTATTAATGAATGGGGTCTTTTTTCGCCAGATACATAGATGAATAGTGAAAAAGGCTACCCTTCCGCGGAAGATAGTGGTCGTCTTATGCTTTGGGCAAAAAATCCTTATGACCCAGCTTTTGCTCAAGGTAATGAAGAAAAAACTGCGTTATTAGTTGCTGAATAGGCTAAAATTGGTGGATGGATAATTAAGCCGTCTGGTATTTATTCTCCTGATACTGTATTTGGTTCAGAAGCAGATAATAAAGATTATGTTCCTGTACAAGACAGCTCTAATCAGTAGGAATATAAATAGATGATATCTCAAGATGGCGTTATTATGTTAATATCAAAAGAAGGAAGTAATAATAATCAAGGCTATGCAAATATTGGTGGATGGATAGTTAAAAAAGAATTAATTACATCCTAGGTTTAGATTACATAGCAAGATTGGAATAATCCAGATCCAAACAAGGGAAGAGCAAACACAGTTTTAAACGCTAAAGATGGTATTATTAATACTTCTTATTTTACTGTTGTTGCCCCATAGCAAAATTAGCCAGATGGTACTCCTATTGGACAAATGGGCTTTATGACTGGTAGTATTACAGGTACAGATACTACAATTAACTTAGGTATTTCAACACGAGAATCCTAGAATACTTCTATAGTTCTAGATGCAACTAAAGGTCGTAATATTTCTTTGCGTGCTAATCATCAACTTTTGTTTAACGGTGCAGAATATATAGCCAATTCACAAGGCCGCTTTGATTTGTGTTATTAGATGCCGAGTTCGTATGAAACAAAAGATGCTACTAGCTATATTACTATTGGTGAAGAGATTAATATTAATGCTAAAAAGAAGTCTGTACGTATAGCTGGCAGAGGTGTAGCTTTAACTAGTAATGGTACAGATTTTGCTAATGGTTTTTACGTTGATAGTTCAGATAGTTAGGTTTATATGAAATTAAAAACCGCTTCTGTTATGTTAGATGGTTCTGGAAATACAGATGTATCGTTGAAAGTTAATCAGATTCCCGCGGAACGACAATTTGGAATTTATTGCAGATTTGCTTAAAGAGAAAAAGGAGATAATTAAATGAAATTAACTAATAAACAAGTGTGTGATATATTGGTTATTCTTAATGCTTTTGTTGAGCAGGATGCGGCTGTGTCCGCATCCTGTGGTTTTAAGATTTATTATAATATACAAGAGCTAAATAAATTATATCAGACTTATCAACAAGAATTAAGTAATATGCATTATGAATCAGATGAAGAAAAACAAAAGAATGAAGAACTATTGCTTATGGCTGAAAATCCTGTTGAATTTAACCCAATAATGTTTAATACTAAAGATTTTGGAAGTTTATTATTTAAAATGAGTCAAATAGCAATTTTACTTCCTGTATTAAATATTGAACAAAATTAAATAATTAATCTAAGATAAAAAATAAACTTATTGATAAAGAGAAAAAGGAGGGAGAACATGAGCGCGAATATTTTTCCACCTATATTGGAAAGTTATCAACCAGCTTTTATCAGTAATACATAGTCTTATCCAATTTATTTTGAATTATCTGGTTTAACTAATATTAATTCAGTAAAAAATATTCAAATAAAAATTGTATATTAGGAAACAAATCAATCTGCGATTGATACAAGTCAGCATCCAGATGATATTATTTATTATAGTGCTAATGTTATTAATTATAGTCAAAATAATAACATGTATTATATTACAGTAAATAGTTCCGATTTAGATGAAGGTTATTGGAAAAGCGGTATTTATTATAGAGTATAGCTTAGATTTGGCCTATCTGAATTATATACTAGTTTAGAAGATTTTTATACTTGGAAAAGTGAACAAATTAAATTGGGAAATTTTTCAGAATGGTCAACCGCAATGATATTAAGACCTATTAGCCAACCTTCTGTTGACGTGCTAAATAACTAGGTATTTGCTTCGGGTCTTATTGTAGACGCAACTAATACTGAAACTAGCTATACACCTACTTTCTTTGGCAGATATCAATGTGCTACTTATGAGCCTGTTGATTAGTATAGATTTAATCTTTATTCTGAAGATGGAGATTTAATTGAGACTTCTGGTTGGTTAAAATACAATACTAGTGAAAATGTTCCAATAGATGGTGAAGAAAGTATTTATAGTTGTGCGTTAAAATATAGATTTAAAAATATTTTAACAAGTGATAATAATTAGAGATATGCAGTAAATTTTGATATTATTACTAGAAATTTATATGAAATTAGTTCTAGTGATTATATTTTTAATATAGATGTAAATCCAATTTCATATAATAATCCCTTTAAAATTATATGTTATGATAGCACCAATGAACCAGCTTCTCGTCGTGGTAGATGTAATGAAGAAGGCGTAATTGATATTGAACTTCAAACTGGTAAGACTTAGGCTACAGGTAATTTTGTTTTAGTAAGAACAGATGAAAGATCTAATTTTTCAGTCTGGGATGATTTAACATATTTAACTTATTCTAGTGCAATAGTTAATGAAATTGTTTATTCTGATTATTCTATTGAGAGTGGAATAAATTATAAATATGGTATTCAATATGAAAACTCGGCTGGTTTACGTTCTGCATTAGTTACAGAGAATGATAATGCATATAGACAAAGTAATTTTCAACATTCTTATCTATATTGTGATGGTGTTTAGTTAAAATTACGTTTTGACCATACTATAAATTCTTATAAAAAGACAACATTAACTTCAAAACAGGATACGCTCGGTTCTAAATATCCTACTATAATACGAAATGGTAATGCTTATTATCAAGAATTTTCTTTTTCTGGACTAATTAGTTTACACATGGATGATTTTTATGATTTCTTTACTTATGTTGAGGAAGAAGGATATTATTATAAAGATGAACTTGTAATTCCAAAAGAAAAATATTATGAAGCTAAATCTGAAAACGCTATATTTGGTAAGCGCGTAGATAAAAATGGCGAAGTTCATGAAATAACAACTCCATTGACTAGGAACAGAAATACTTTTGACCATAATTTAACTGATAATAATAGATATATAGAAAGAATTTTTAGAGAAAAAGTTGAGGAATTTTTAAATGATACTCAACCTAAACTTTATAAAAGTTCAACAGAAGGTAATTTTATTATTTAGTTAATGAATGTTACTTTTGTTCCAAAAACAGAATTAAACAGAATGATATATAGTTTCTCAGCAACCGCGTATGAAATTATGGATTGTACACTGGAGAATCTTATTAATTATGGTATAGTTCCATTTAATGAATTCTAGTAGGAAATTGCGGAGGAACAAGACACTTTTGGGCAAATTAGCGGATTTTTCACTGGTGAATATTCTCGTGATTCAGATAATGATGAAGATTTATTATATCCAGTATCTACAAAACCAGATAATTTAGTTTCTGTCATGTAGGAGCAAGTAGCAAAACAAGTTACTCAAAATCCTGAACCAGATATAGATATAACAAGATTTTCTCGTACTATTACTTCTATTGATTCTATTTGGATTGAAACGTATCCAAAATTAAATTTTGACCTATAGTTAATTGAGTATGATGCTATGATCGCGGATGAAAGAAATAAGGGCGAGGACGCAGATTTAGATTTAATTGCTTAGTATGAAGCAGAAAGAGCAGAAATAGCTATTCTTCAAAAAGAAACTTAGCAAAGCGGTTTATATCCTTATTATACTTTAATTATTAATGGTCAAGAAATTCAATTAGCAGAAAATAGAATTTATCATTTAGATAATATGGAATTAAATGATTTAACTAATATTCATTTAAAATATAGTGGCGCTATTATTTTAAATTATACTTGTGTAACCGCAACGATTGAGAATCCAGAAGAAGTAGAATATGGTAGAGCTACTGTTACTGTATGGAATTAGATTGCTGGTATGTTTACAGATAATGAAAATATCTTAATTAATTATAATTATGATGCTAATATAGGTATTAATACATTACCTACAGAAGAAGATGATTTAATTCCTAGTTACGCGGTTCATGATTTTGAGGAAAATAATATTGGTGTATATAAAACATTAAATATTATGGATGTTATTAAAGAAAAAGCCATTCGTGAAGTTGAAGCTACTCAAAATGTCGTATTTAATAATAAAGGGTATGATGATGATGGCAATGAGTAGTGGGATGATGGACAATATTATTATACATTTGGTAGATTAACAGCATTATCTATTGAAGGTGAGGCGGGAACGCCTATTAAATTTGTAGGATATCCAGCTAATTTACAAGAACCCGCTAAAACAATAGTAGAATATATAGGCTCTACTAATAAACTTGTGTATAAACATTTAGATGATTATTATATTCAAGATATTATATTAGAAGACCCGCAATATGTAATCGTGGATTTTGCGGCTAATACATCATTAACAGTTAAAGGACAACAAACACAAACCGCGTCAGAAAGTGAGGTTGTAACTTATGGCACTACCTAGCTTCTTACACGACAAAGATTATCTATATGATTTAGATAATGAAAAAATTAAAGTATAGTATGTTAAGATTGTTCTTTTGACTTTTGATGAAGAAGTAATTAGAGAAATTTAGGGATATGCTACGGGCGGCTCTGTTACTGTAAATGGCAGTGCCGCGCTTAGACGTACAATTTCTTTAACTATGTTTGCGGATGAGTAGTTAAATAATCTTGAGAATGTAAACAATTTAATTTCTATTAATAAGAAATTTAAAGTTTATATAGGTTATAAAAATATGACTAAAAAGTGGAAAGAAAAATATGGAGAAATATCTTGGTTTCCACTTGGATTATATTTAGTATCTGGCGCCAGTTTAACTAATTCGTCTAGCGGTGTTAGTATTTCTGTTTCAGGTAAAGATAAGATGTGTTTACTTGATGGCTCTGTTGGTGGAATGCTACCAGCTTCAGTTACTTTTCACGAGATATATAACGAAGATAAAAATGGAGATATCTACGTTACTAATCCAACTATGTTTTAGATTATTCAAGAATCTGTTGTTCATTATGGTAAAGAAAATGTTAGTAATGTAATTATTAATGATTTAGAAAATACCGCAAAAATGCTGGTAAAATACAATGGGGACACACCAATTTGGTTTTCAGATGATTATAATAGTTTTGTTATATCTGATAGCGCGGTTGATGGTTTCGTACATAGATATTCTTACGGTCAAGATATTGGATATATGGAAACCCCTATGACGTATCCAGGTGAATTAGTATTTGATGCTGGAAATACAGTTGTAAATCTGTTAGATAAAATATGTGAAACATTAGGTAATTATGAATATTTTTATGACTTAGATGGTCATTTTGTCTTTCAAGAAAAGAAAAATTATTTAAATAATTACTATACACCTATTGTTGAATTAGAAACAGAAAATTATATATAGGATTTTTCGAATACTAAATATGCTTATACTATGGAAGATGCTAATACTACAACTAGTTATAATGTAAATCCGCAATATGATAATATCAAGAATGATTATATTTGTTGGGGTACTAAAACACTAGCTAATGGTACTTCTTTTGGTATCAGATATCATTTAGCGATTGATAAGAAACCTATATTATGGCGTTGTCTTAGATATATGTATCCTATTGTTAGTAAAGAAACTTAGGAACTATTAAGATATGAATATACTTTTACTGAAAATGAAACTCCAGAATATAATTCTACATATGAAGAGATTTAGAAAGATGATGATGGAAACGATATTATAATTCCACCTGGGTATGATTGGCGAGAAGAACTATACAGGGCTGCGCTTGAAAATAGTGCGACAATGGCTGAAGAAGGATATTATGATTAGGAACTTCTTGCTGAATGGCGTGGATTATTTGACCCATCCAATGAAGATTATCATAAAGCATGGAATGAAGAGTTTTAGCTAGATACTTGGACAGGCTGGAATCCGCAAGTTTATACCGATCCTGGCTCTCTTCACTATTGGCTTGATTTTATTGATAGTCAAGCCATTTTAGATAAATATTCTGTTGACAATATAGGTCGCCGCACAAAAGTTATTAATAATAACAATACTTCTACTGTTTATAATACAGAAGTTTAGGATATTATATTCTTAGAGAATAATGAAGACGCGGCAGACAAAATAGCGCAATATAATAGAACTCAGCAGCCTTACTGTTTGCTAAAAGAAAATTAGATGGATTATTTTTTTATTAGTTCTACTTAGGCTAGTTGTTTTGATTTAATTAGAGATGCGCTTTATCAAAATTTAGTATATAATACACAAATAACGATTAATTGTCAACCTAAATATTACATGGAACCAAACTCTTTGATTTATGTAGAAGATAAAAACAGTGGTATTTAGGGTGATTATTTTATAACTAATTTTAATTTACCATTAAGTTATAATGGTACTATGTCTATTAGTGCCACTTAGCTTTTAACAAGGATATAAAGGAGGGAGTATAAGTGCCAAATGTTGGTTAGATTGTCTATAATTTAAAAGATTATAGAAACGAATATAATTATATTTCTACTAGCGGTAGTGATATTACTCAAATTGTTTATAGCAAGTCTAATAAATATAATGCAAGCACTGTTACTGATAGTGGTGCATCAAATACTCAGAAAGTAAATTTATATAATATGTCTGGGTATAAAAAGTTAGTTGATAAAACAAATGGTCTTGTTACTCAAATGACAAAGTTGGGCATTCAAGCACCACCTGGGACTAAATTTACTATAAATAACGATAAAAATCTAATAATGGGTAGAACAGGAGTTTATGAGCTTGATGAAGGTTTTAAGGTGGATGAACTTCATTTTGAACGTCCTAAAAAATTCCAATTAGATGAAAACCAGACAAATACAGCGTTAGAAAATGGTATCGCCGCATTGTAGCAAGCAAGAGAAAATTTCGATTAGGCTGTTTCTGAGATTACCGCAGAAGAAGGAACTGCGGACTATTGGAAAGAATATAATACTTGTTATGTCAACTATATGAGAGAATATCAAGGCGCTTATGCACAATTTTTACAAGGGGTTAATGGTATTTATAGATTACCAAATCCTGATGTTCCAGATTCAGATGAAAATTTTGAAGAACTTGAAAATATAATTATTGATTTTCTTTATTAAGGTGGTGAAATTATATGTATAGTTTTTATGGCGGTCAAGCTGGTAAGCCTTTTGTAATTAGCACCATCTTTTCTAATAAGATAGAAATGGTCAGTGACTTGCAAATGCGCTGGTCATCTAATATAATGCCAGGTGAAATTGTATTGATTTCTTATGGTAGTTATGATTTAGTTGATGCTGATAACTCAGATAAAACATAGTATTAGACAAATTATGATATAGATTATCCAATTTATGGTAAAAATTATAATGGCACGTTATGGGAAAAAATTTATTATGAACCAACAGAAGAAGATATTGAAGATTTACTTGATAGCGATTTTGTTATAGACAATGATCCCGGAGGAACTGGCTTTGAAGATGTAACTGATAGTCGTGGTTACGCGATTTTAATGGATAATCAAGAAGTAATTTTTTATTCACGAGATTACGGTTTAGGTTATAAATTAATTACTTCTATGACTGGTATGACCCCAGAATTAGGTGTTGCCGACCCAACTATTATTTTAGGGCCGCTTGAAGATCCTGATGTTGGAATTGATATCTCAAATGTTAATAATCCTGAATTGCAATTTTATTTACCTAGAGCTGTAAGATTTTTCTTTGGTGATTAGCTTGGTAGTTCAACATTACCAGAAGTAGATAAAGATTATTCTATTGCTAGTAACTTAATGCCGACTGGTATGGAAGTTGGAGATTACTTTATAAATAAAAATACTGGCTATGTATTTTTATTTAGAGAGTCTACAGGTTAGAATTATACTATGTAGTTTAAAGCTTGCTTCTAGCCACCAGCCCCTGAAAGTTCGCATACAGCAGGACCTGCTTATTATAAAGATGAAAATGATACATGGTAGAGAAATTATCCTAGAATTACTTTTGAAAAAATAGTAAATGGATGGAGAGCTAATATAATCTCTCCTTAGAATCCTAATTTAGTTATAGGGCCAGTTACATTTTGCGGTTCTTTAGAAAGCGGTAATGTAACAGGGGAAATAATTAGTGAAAATGATTACTAGTTAAACATGTTAATTCCTGCGGGTTCTAAGCATTTTGCAGGTAATTAGGTATATGGTACTGGTTCTATTAGCGGGGTAATTATAGATGGAGCTAAACCAGGAGATATTTATGTTAATACTGATTTTTCTTCTGATTCTAATGGTTTTGTATACCAGTTATAGCTTGATAGCACATGGCTGTATTTAGGCTCTATTAAAGGGGCTACTGGTGATGCTTTAAAAATTAAAAGTACTTATACAATTCGTCCTACTGATGTTCCTAATGATACTTTAGAAGAGGTTGGGGCTTATCTTACCCAACAAGGAGAAGAGCTAGAGCCAGATGAATTAGTTGTTGTAAATTATATTGATGATAATGGCGAGGATACTGGATATTGGTATTATCAATTAGAAGGACAATGGTATAGAGTTAGAGTAACTAGTGGATTATACAGTGTTCTTAAAGATGAGTATGTTCCTGATTCAGATGAAGGTTATATTTATTCTACTAAATATGTTAATAGTTTGATAGTTGGAGAAGAGCAAGCAAACGACCCAGAAAGAAATACATATAATATCAATACAATTAACAAATTAATCTCAGAAGCAACAATTCAATGGGATGATTTCTGGTAATTTTTTGGTTAAGATTAATTGATTGACTTTAGTGTAAATTTATGTTATAATAGGATTAGAGAATAAAAAATTTTTCTAATCCTATTTATTTTGAGATAAAGGAGGAAAAATAAAATGCCAAGTGGTGTAGATTTTAATCCTCGTAGAGGTCGTAGACAAAGATTAGATGATATAAATGTAACAGATGGACAGATGTTATTTACTATTGATACAGGCGGCCTTTATATAGATTATAAAGATGAAAGAGGAGCTCTTGAGCGTGGTTAGGTTTCTGCTAGTAAATTAGTTAAAGCAGAAAGAAATACTGGCGGCACTGTTATTACTAGTACATTAGAATTTGATTAGGTAGCTAATAAATTAGATAGAATTACCCCAAAGAAAACAGAAGCAGGGTATGATATGACTGGTAATATTGTAGAGATTGGTCCAAATGGTATTTTGCTTGATACCGGTATGAAAAAAGAAGATATTGGTATGGGGAGTCAGCTTATTTTTGCTGAGACGGTTCTTGAGTCTACTGATTGGACCGCAACTACAAAATCTCAAAGGGTTCCTGTGCCTAATGTTTTAGAAGATAGTATAGTTTTAGTTTCTCCTAAATTTCCGCAAGAATCAATGAAATATAATATTTATTGCAGCGCTTAGGAAGATGAATTTTTAACTTTTACTTATATAGATGCATAGCCAACACAAGATATTACTTTTAATATAATGATTTTAGGTAAAAGCGCTTCAGAAGAAGATCAAACTCGTTTTGTAGAAAGCGCTTATTTAAATCCAGATGGTTGGACAGATAATACTCAGAGATATTATACAAATGCTCAAGTTTTAAAAGAGAGCAGCGTTGTTACTGTTAGTCCAATAAATGTTCTTGCGGCAATGCCTTATAATATTTATGCATATGACCAAGGAAATGGTTATATAGATTTTAGATGTGAACAGGTGCCTGAAGAATCTATTGGTTTTTATCTCTTAATAGAGAATTTTAATTAAGAGAGGGGAGAAAAAGGTGGATTGGTTATTACTTTTACAACAAATTTTTGAGGTATGTGTAATTCCTCTTTTAGGGATTTTAACAACTTTTTTAGTTAAATATTTGTCTAGTAAGATAAATGCAGTTAAACAAGAGACAGATGATAAAGTGTTAGAGAAATATTTAACTATGTTAGAATCTACTATTACAACTTGTGTTATTAGTACAAATTAGACTTATGTCGATGCTCTTAAAGCTCAAGGTAAATTTGATCTTGCTGCACAACAAGTAGCTTTTCAATTAACTTATGAAGCGGTTTTAGATATCCTTGGTGATGAAGTAATTAAATATTTAACTGAAGCTTTGGGAGATATTGAACAATATATTACAAAAGAAATAGAAGCTAATGTAAATACTCAAAAGGCGGTGACAACTAATGCCGCTTAATTATGCTAAAGTTTGGAATGTAAACGCTAAAGAAGCAAAAGATAGTGTTGTTATTGATTATCTTTTGTGGATTGATGTAGAGGGTGATTTCCAAACAGAATACCAAGAAGGAGAAACGTTTAATCCAGCAGGTATGAAAGTTATAGCTCATTTTGCGGATGGTTCTGATAGGGAATTAGGTATGACTGATAAAGTAGAATGGAAATATATTCCTAATGGCCCACTTACCGCAAAAGATGACCATATTACAGTCTATTATAGTTATTTTAACAAAACCGCGACAGCTAGAGTACCAATAACTGTAATTAAGAATTATGCAAAAATTCCATATGTATTAGAAGATAAAATTGTATATAATGGTCAAAAGCAATCACCAACTATTATAAATGAAGATTCAGACTATGTTAAAATAGAAGGTACACTTATTGGTGATGCCGCGGGAGATTATTCCTTTAGAGCTACAATTACCGTTCCTAATGTAGTTTTCGAAGGTACAGAAGATAAAACAACTATGGATATTATATGGACTATTGAAAAAGCACCACATCCAGTTAATCTAAGTTTAGATTAGATTTATTTTGATGATAGCAATACTTAGGTTAATTATAATGTATATTTGAATTATCCGGGGACACAACCTTATAATAGAAGAGAAAAACTTGTTGGCGCGGTTAGCTCTCCTTTTTATGTTTAGTATTATAATAACGAAAAATACTTTACAATACAAAGTTATCCAATAGTATCTAATGCAAGATTAGAAATTGAATTTTGGGTTCCGGGTGATGATAATTATTTGGAATCTGAGCATATTACTTTTAGCGCGATTACCCTTTATTGGGAATGGGGCGATGAATATAGTACGGCAAATGCAGATGTTGCAGATGATTTATGGGTAGATGGATTGATGAATCAAGTCCGCGTAGGTGGAGTAAATAAAGAATGGCTTGGTAAGAAAAAAGTATTTAGATTTATAAATGTTAATGGTGGGGATAACCCGATAGTTTAGTTTGATGGTTAGTCAAAAATTTAGTTTACTTGCGTAGGCGCGAATAAGGATGCCCCTGATAGTTTGACATTTATTTCTTCTTACACTCCTGGTTTATATGGTAACCAAGGTAATGGTACTTGTGGTATGAACTTGAAGAAAGAACATACTTTAGCTTATGGGGTTAATGGAGAACATTTTGAAGAATTAACTCAAGATCCTAATGTCATGAACTCATTATATTTCTTCTTATTTTATTAGAATAAAGATAATCCAGATGCAAGTTTTAATTATATGGACAAAAACTTTCCTGCTCCTGAATATTTAATTAAGAAAAAACGTAGATATTGGACAGGATTAAACTTAGAAGAAATTGAACAAGGATTTTTTATACCTTCTGCGGGCGAGCTAGGTATAACAAATGACGATATAGCTACATATATAGGCGGTTAGGGCGTAGAATTTGGTGAAGGTGTTCGTCAACCTTATGATTATTTTATTGATAATAGTAGACGAAAAACTGTAGTCCGCACTACAAATTCACCTACAAAATACTGGACCCGCTCAACCGCGGACGATGGAGTAAAAGCTGGTAATACAGGGATTAATGTCGATATGATTATTATAGATGAAAATGGGGCGCCCGCAACTTTAGATAAAACCAATAGCACTACAGCTCGTTTTCTTATTATGTTTACTATTGGTTTGCCACAGGAAGAAGGTGTAAGTGCTTAATGGGAAGAGTTTTTAATGTAGCCGGAGGTCCAATAGGACGTTATGAAGTAGAGGAAGAACAACATTTAATGGGCATTGAAGTTTCATTAAAAGAAGGGTATAGTATAGATTATTATTTGTATGATTATTTTGATATTAATAGTGTATAGATAAAAATATCTTATACTGATGGAACAGTTAATGAAAATCCAAGTAATTATGTATATTATCCAGCTGGCCCTCTTGAACTAACTGATACTTTTATTACTTTTAAAGCAGTTGATGGTACTAGAATTGCGGAAACTCATCTTAATATTCGAGTAAAAGATTATCGTTTAGTTGATCTTCCTGTGCTAACAAATGAAGACAGTTTGGTCTATAATGGCTATTTGCAGAATCCTAGTTGGAGTTATGATAGTACTGCTATAGATATAATTACAGATTAGAGCAATACTGATTAGTCAGAAGCAGGTACATATCATACTACATTTAGATTAAGAGATAAAGAAACAACTAGATGGAATATAGACTCAAGTGAAGATTTCTTTGCGGATTAGGTATTAAATTGGACAATTAAACCTAAGCCAATTAATATAACGATACGTCCACCTTTATCCTAGACTTATTATTCAAATAGTTATACATATATTTTAAGGGCACATACGGGCGAAGCTCAATTTTATTTAGGCAATGAATATGCACAAGCATCACCTACTGGTTCTTTTAGTGCTGATGTAGAACAAGGTCATATTTAGTTAATACGAAGTAACAATTTTAATTAGGGTATTATTACTGGTTATTCTAGTAATTTTATGCTTACATTTAATTTATCTGGTAATAATTATACTCCGGGCGATACTTGTACTTATACTATTCGAGCTAATAAAAGTAGTTTTAAGAATTATGAAATTTCTAGTGATTTTGTTCTTACTTTTATCTTATAGCCGGAATGGGAATGGGGTTCACCAGATGAAATAGCTGATGAATACTGGTTTGAAGGATTAGCTAGAGCAATAAGATTATCGCCATTAGCTTTTAATGATGAAACTTTTATGAATACAAGTAAAAGAGTTCAATTAGATAATCCAGTACTAGGAACTACTATTCATGACATGGTTTGCATTGGATATGATAGTGAATTAAATAATTATGGAGTACTTTTTATAGCTAAAAATGCTCTTAACAATCCATTGGTTCCAAGTTATAGCAGCACTGCCTCTACTAGCACGGAATATTCAACTTCTACTTTTGAACAAATTAATTAGCAATATTTAAATGCCTTTCCGGGACGAAATTATTTATCTACTATATCTTAGGTAATTCAACCTGGTGGATATTCAAATACCGAAGCGTTTTCCATGAATAGTAAGGTTTTTATTCCTGCTGCTTATCAAATTGGATTAGTAACTCCAAATATGGATGAACCTTAGACTAATCAAGATGAACCATATCAAGGTGATTTTAACGGTACTTTTGCTAATCGTTTCTTTATTAATGACGAAAGAAGATAGAAAGGTACTACAAATGCCCCAACGAATTATGTACCTTATTGGACTCGCTCGACCGCAGTAAAATGCGTAACCCCGGATTCACAATATAGACGTAATTTTATTATTTGTAATGAAGCGGGGACTTATGAATTGGTAGATGCAGAGGAATTAAATGATCGTGAAATTTATTATGTTCCTATGTTTAAAGTTGGGGAATTAAAAGTTTAAATAAAAAGGAGGAAAAGGAAAGATGCCATTATTTAATACTGTTGTAGGTGGTGGCTCAGGAGGTAGTGGAAATAAAGCTTTACATTTTACTGTTACTTTGCTTAACAATGGATGGAAAGAAGATGAATCAGACCCAACTATTTCCTATCAAGAAATATCTAATGATAATTTAATTATAGATAATTATTCTTATTTTGTTGCTCCTGATGAAGATAGTTATTTAGAATATATAGATGCATCTATTAGAGCTTTTGATATTAAGGTTGAAGGGAAAATTAGATTTGTTTGTTTAACCGAAACTAAATCTACAGAAAATCTTGTAGTTGATATTTTGAGAGTAGAGGAAACATACGATGAGTAATAAAGAAAAAAATAAAGTTTGGAACGTTGTAGGCTCTTTCTTTGGAGATTCCTCTTTGTTACCTGAAGGTTCTGTTTTATAGAAACTTGAAGTTGTAGAAAATCAAAGTAAATTAGATTATTATAGCGGAGAAGTATATAGCCCTGAAGCTACTCGTTTTAGGGCTACTTTCCTTACTCCTGATAGGGAAACTAGAGTTTTAGATATTAATTCAAAATTAGTCAAACCTGATTTTGATGCAAATGAACCTTTTATAAATAATAATCCTGATCCTACGGCAGAAGCTGTAAAAAAGACTTTGAGTTTTTCTTATACTTATGAAGATGTAACAAAATCTGATACTTTAACAATTAATGTTTGGTCTACAAAATTTACTTTTAGTAGAATTGAAATTACTACTCCACCGAATAAAACTATTTATTATAGTGGTGAAAGATTTGATAATACAGGAATGGTAGTAACTGCTTATTCCGAAGAAGGAAATAGTAGAATAATTAATGCTTGCGAACCTCATACTTCTTGTTCTCCGGGACGAAATTGTTATTGGTGGAATGATAGCCCATTGGTGGGCAATGAATCTGAATCAGTTTAGATAGAATTTACTTATTGTATTCCTACTGATTTTGAGAATCCCGCAGAAAGAACTGCAAAATTTTATTTGCCAATTACGGTGTATCAAGAAGAAAAGAAAGCTATTTTAAAAGTAGAATTAGAAGATAAAGTTGCTGTTAAAGAATATTATAGCGGTACTACTTTTAATAGTCAAGGTATTAAAGTTTATGCTAAGTACCCACGCGATCTTGATTTTCCAAAAAAACCAGTAGATTCAGAACTTTTAGATATTTCTGTTGAAGAATATCCTAGTGGAGTGGTATATTATACTGATGAAAATTAGGGTAAATTAACTTTAAAAATTGTTTATAATGATCCTGATACTAAAAAATAGACTATTTTACTTGTTGAAGATGTTATTTCTGCTTATGAAATCGATTTTGTATGGAATAATTTTGGTAGCGGAGATACTTTTTATATTGGAGATAAATTATCTAAATCGGATTTTCCTATGCAATTTGTTTTTAAACCTAGTACCAAACCTCCAGAACAATACCATGACTATAATTGGGTAGCTAATGAATGGATCGATAGTAATGGTAAATTATTAAAAGCTACAAATTCTAACATTAGTCAAAAAACTGAAATTAAAATATCTAAAGTTTATGAACATGATCCTCAAAAGATAACTAGAACTGCCGTCATCGCTATTGAAGTATTTAAGAAAAAAATACCAGTAAGCCCTCCAAAAGGTAAATATGAAGCCGATATTTATCAAAATTCTGTACAAGCTTTAAAACTTATAAATATTACTTCAAGTGAAGCTAATAATACTTTTAAAGAGGGTATTGGAGTTGTTACAGTAAATGGTGTAAGAGAATATGATGCTACAAGATATTTTACTCCTAGTGCTGATGGATATCAATGGTAGGTATAGGTTAATTTAATCACTGATGATAATGAAAAACAATATGTTTGGGAAAATACTGAAACTACTGAAACAAGAACTTGTAATATTAAATTGCGCAGAGTAATTACTGAAACTGGTAGAGTTTCATTAAATCCGAGTAGCGTTTCTTTAAAAGCTCCATCAATTGGAAGTCCTAGTACTGGCAGTGTTACAGTTTCTTTAGATACAAGTTATCCTCCTATAAAATTTAGTCGAGAAATTACTAAAGGTTCTCTTTATTGTAATGCTTGGTTTACTCAAGAAAATAATAGTGATTATAATAAATTATAGATAGAAGCATTAGATAATGATATGCCTACAAGTACTCAATAGGCAACAATTAAAATAAATGCTGATGGTGATAATGTAGATGATGGATGGAGATTGGTAAAAAGAAATTATACTTCTTCTAATATAACGGTTAATATAGATTATACTATCCCTTGGTCTTGGAATGATTCAATAAGTCCTACTTGGATTTAGGGATTAAAAAACAATAATCCACGTAATTATTTAGGTGAGATGAAAAAAACTCCTGTGCCTGGAGATAATTCAGACAATGTTTTTCGTTTATTAGATGTAGTTAATGGTGATTTGATTTGGGGATGTTTTTGGTATGATTATCATGGAGGCTTTCTTGCATCAGGAGAGACTTTAAATGATTGGAGTTAGAGCGATGGTAGAGGAACTTTGATTTAGCGAAGAGCTCAAAGTTTTGTAAGTAAATATTCTTATTATTTTGGTGGATTTACTTCTGTCTCTAGATAGATTCGTTGGCAAAATACTACCTAGCCATATTCTTCTAGTGCATATACATATTCAAAAACTAGTATGATGGGCGCGTGGCCCCCTTCAAAAGAAGAGTTGGGAATATCTAGTGGTTCTAGTTATGTTGTTCCTAATACTTCAAATGCTAATAGATTTGATGCTGGTTTTACTTATCGCGCTGATTATTGGTTATGCAATGGAGCAAGTTCAACATCATCGTCTAATTATGGCAAGGCAGCCACTATTTATGATACAAGTACTGGCAGATATGAAAAATTTGATGCTTTTGCTGGCGGCAATAATTATGTATTTTGTTTCAGATGCTAAAAGAAGAAAGGTGGATAAGATAAATTGTTTATTATAATCAATAAAAATAGAGTGATTGTAGATTATAGTAATACTATTTAGTATTTAAAATTAATTCCTACAACTAATTTATATATATTTTCTGATATTATTGACGAAGCTCAATTAGTAAAAAGTCCTAGAACTAATACTACTTATTTTTTAAGTCAAGTTTATCCAGTGCATGATAGTGTTAGTATTAAGGAAATAGAAGATAGTTAGAAAGATAATATTGTGTGTGGATATAGTAAATATTTAATAAAAGATGAACATTTTGTAATTGAAACAAATATTCAACAAATTCAACAAGATAAACAAGAGGAAAATAAACAAAAATTCAACGAATATTTAAATGCACATCCAGTAACCTTTAATAATAAACAATATGGGACTACATTAGAAGATCAATTAGAGATCGCACTTGTCTTATCGCAAGCTTCAGCGGCTGTCTCAGGTACTGATGAATCGGCTAAGGTAGAGTGGCACGCTAAAAATGAAGTTAATGAAGATATAAGTATATCTGATTTGTTAGCATTACAAGTTGCAATTAAAGAAGCGGTGGCTGCTCCATATAAAAAGATGCAAGAATATAAAGCTGCAATTTTTGATTGTGATAGCCCAAAAGAACTATCAGAAATGACTTTTAAATATTAATTAATATATAAAAAAATAAGGGGATATATTTATTATACCATTTCATTTTAAGATTTTTCAAATGGTATAATAAATATATCCCCTTATTTTTTATTTTATATTATCTTTAACTGGTAGAACAATAGTTCGTTTATAATAATCTTCGCCTTGGTCATTACCTCCAAGACCAGAATATACTTTCCACAATTCACTAAGTTGCTCAAATTCTTCAGTCGTCATAAAACCTCTTTCTAAATGAGCTTTACAAAGTGCGATTAAGCGGTATCTGTATGAGGTAAGAATTACTTCTAACTATTGCTCATGTCGTTTATCAATTTCTTGTATAACACGATAGATTTCTTGTACTTCTTCTTTAAGAAGTTGTATTCTAGAATCTATCAATTTTTCAATTTCTTGCTAATCTTGCTATTCTAATAGTTTTTTATATTTAGTCATTTCCTTATATGTATATCTACAGAACGCAAGAAGTCCAGCAGAAATTAAACTTAATAATACATCGGCCCAATGGTCGCAAATGAACTATATTATCATTTTTTCTCCCTTCAATCAGACCAATCATATACCTCTTCATTCTATAAAGTTGCATGGACCCCAATACAAATAGCATCAGCTTCATCTTGAGTACATTTAAAATTGTAAGTATCTTTTACCCATTGCTATGCGATTTTTTTCTATTCGTTGCGGTGCTTATCATTTCCTTTAAGAAAGTCGCAAGATTTGCGCCATTCAGATGCATATATAATTTTGTATTCTACATCCCATTCTTCAAGAACAGAAATAATGGCACCTTGAACCCATGCCAATTTCTAAAAAGTATCTACACCTATATTGCGGTTTTGAAGTTGTATATTTTCAAAAACTACTAAATCAGGGTCGTATTTATTAATTAAATCTTTTATATGATTTGAAATATTTAAAATACGTTTCCCAATTGAATCAGAAGTCTCGGTCCAATGACCAAAATCTTTTAATTCTTTATTTTCAAAAACACTCCAACCGCTTATTCGTGTAGATTGATCTAAAGCTAATATAATCATAATAAATCCTCCTAATAAAAAAGTAAGCGCGAAATGCGCTTACTTCGATGTAGAGCCTAGGCCGCCTTCGCGTTTAGCTGTAGCATTATCATTATCTACTGTTTCATAATGTTTAATAATACCTTGGCCTATTACATCGCCCTTCTTTAAGAGGATTGGATATGGGAACAGATTAATCACTTGAAAGAATATCGCACCTTCGTTATCAAGGTTGTCAACATAATCAGCATCTATAATCAATCTGTTATCCTAAGAATGTTTATTTCTTAGTTCTTATGATTTTCCATCTCATAAGTTCGGAGCACATTTTCGCGTTGCGTCCAGCACTCGTGGAGTATTATATTTATTCAACTCTGCTCTCTACGGTGACTTTTAGCCTTTCGCAATCTAAAAGTTTACCACGGTGTTGCCCTATGGCGTTGAAGGAGGGGTTTCACCGTTTTTGCTGGATTTAACGTCGGCATTATTCTCTTTTCACTCGTAATAATTTTTAGCAAAAAGTTGTGATTATTTTTTGTCCAAAATTTTTACCGACGCTGTTCCCCATAATTAGCCAATGTTTTAGAGGAGCGGATGACCGCATAGAAAGCTCAAGATATTCGCCCTCTTCAAGATATATTTTAATTCCTGTAGGAACAAGTGTAGGACGTGCATCACATTGTTTTGTAATGCGCGCTACATCATTTAAAGTATATTTTTCATAATCTTTTACAGTATCTGTAATTTTACGAATTTGAGAAGTGTATGGCGGAATTACAATATCTTCCGCCACTTCAAAATCATATCCCGCGCTTTCTTTAGTTTTCCTTTCTGGAAGATTTAAATTTTTATCTTCATACTTTTTAACTACTGCAAATCTTCTCATTAAATGTTTTCCTTTTCAGGAGCACAATCATCCTGAATATAATCATTAAAAGGTGTATAAGGCTCTTTTTCATCATTCACTTTTTTCTTCACTGTAAGGCGAATCCACTCATCAATAACTTCACCTTTTGATTTAAGTTCGCGCTTTTCCATTTTAGAAGAAACTACTTCAAAACTATAATCACTTTTAAGAAGTTTCAAAAATTCTTCTGCCTCACGTTCATTGTCGCATCTGTATACATCTGTTTGAGTAATCAAATATTTCATTAATTATATTTCTCCTTTACATCGATTTTTAAATTTGGATTCATAGAAAGCATATCTGCACTTAATTTACCTGCAAAATTAGCTGAACCTAAAATTAAAACATTGTTTGTTTCATACTCATTTGCAAGATTTACTACTGTTTCTGGCATCTGTGACAAAGTGCAAGTATATGTTACTGTTGCGTCTTCTACATCTTCATCACAAATTAAAATATTTTGTTGAAGCTAAAACATTTCAATTAGACATACAATAGTCATTAATTAAAACCTCCATAGTAAACAATCCCAGTATCATATGGAAAAAGATAAAGGACGATTGTTTCTTTTTCTTGATAAGTTGTCACCCAACATTCAATAGCATCTGTTTCTTCATCTAATACAATCTCTTTAATTTGCCCAATATTTTCAAGACAATCAATTACCGCATGCCCTAATTTTTCTGAAGTAATATTAAGATTTTGAGAAAAAATTGTATAATATCGAATATCATGTCCTAAAAGCATATAATGAATATTATTATGAGCGCTCCCGTATTCATTAATGGTTTCTTCTGCACGCTCAAGTTGCGCAACATCAAATTGAGGAGCGCCCGCAAATAATTGTTTATTGGCTTCATAAAGTGTCATTTCAGGATTTTCTTCTTCGATATAAGGCCATTCATAAAGAGGGATAAAGTCTTCTTTCCAGTATTTATAAAATTCTGGTTTTCCTTCTTCTGGTCGAAGAATACGAATAATTTGTCCATCAATTAAGCGCTTATCTAAATTTGTATTTGCGGCAAGCGCGTCTACAGTATCAAATGATTCAATATATTTTCTTTTCTTTTTCTTTTGCCTATCGTTCAACCTAAAAATTCTCCTTTCATAATCATTTGTACGCAAAAATTATCTAATACATTTTTTGCTTGTTTATATTTTAAATTATCATAGTTTTCATAATAAAGTTTAGCATTTTCAAATAACATTGTAATTTTATTCATATATTCATCTTTTGCTACTGGAATAGCTTCTTTATTCTCAATAGGAAGAGTTTTATAGTTAATACAAATCATATCATCGCCATTGTCCATCCACATGGCTTCCATAAAATCTTCTTCCATAAAGTATTTTTCCATAAAACGTTCTAGTCTATACAAATTACTAAGTTGCTTTTGGTATTTATTTACACTAAAAGTTTTGTCAATAGTATTTGCCATTCCGTAAGCACAAGCCATAACTCTAAAAGGATTGGCTTGACAAATTAATTTAGCATACTTTTGTAACTTATCAAAATTAAAATTTTCTGTAATTTTAGTCGCACTATAAAACAATTCAAGAGCGTTGATGTTACCTTTTAAACATTCTTTAGCAAAGCAGCGTACATCTTTAATATTTGCTTTTTCATTATTTTCAAGATTTAATTCTACAGATAGTAGTTTGTCTTGAAGAATTACTTCTTCCATAGTAGGGACATAAATAGTTTTAGTATCTACGTCACTATATTCAGTAGCAATATTATAATTTTGAGAACCATATAATGCAGTGACTAAAATTTTACCTTCATAATTATGCTCTTTTAAATATTTTTTAACTTCTTTATAATGTTCATTTACTCTAAGACTTGCTTTTTCGTATACATTATCTTTCATATTAATCACCTCATTTTCTATATATATATTATATCATATTTTTTAAGATTTTTCAACCAAGAGCAAAATAAAATTAGATAAAAATTTTTTATACTTTCTTCATTGGTATATGGACTATAAGATCTACACAAGCTGTTTTGAATATGAAATCTACAATATCAGGATTGGAGTTAATTTTAGAAATAGTACTAATTAATCTATAATATACTTCTCTGCATTCTTCATTTAAAATATGGCCTGATAAAAATGCGTTTATTATTTCTTTATCATTATAAATACGGATTTTATCTAAAGCTTGTCTTATGTCCATTATAATATAAGTTGTATTATCTTTTTCTGATCTTTCTTTTTTAGATTGCATACATCCACATAATATTGCGTCTGCATAATTAGGAATAGTAAATATATAAATTTTATTATAACGACCACGACTCACAAAGAAAATGTTATAATGTTCACTATATTTATCATATACTTCTTGTAAAGAAATCATGTAGTTCTCCTTTAAAAAAATAAAGGGTAGACAATTAGTATAAAATTGTCTACCCTAAAGTTTAATTGCAATATAAAATCTTTTTATTTTGATTGAGTGATTCCCGCATGTCAATTACTTCTTGGTTTGCGGAGCCACGCCATTTAAGTGTAATATCTCTTTGTTCATCAATATATGGACCAGCTACAAGTATATCAATATATTGTAAAATTGGTTTTACATCTTCTCGTTCGATAATTTTTTCCCATTCATAACCACTCCATAACCAGATTTTCTTATCTGGGTAAGTTTCTTTTGCGCGTTTACAAAGAGAAATTAAATCAGATAGATTTCTTGAAATAAGAGGTTCCCCGCCTAAAATCGATAGATGGTTAATCCAATCTTTATTCATTAAGTTAATAATTAAATCTTCATGTTCTTTTGTATATTCTGTTCCTGAATCGTAATCCCATGTTTGCGGATTATGACAATTAAAGCAGTGAATTGGTTACGGACAGCCTTGAGTATAAATAGCTACACCAATTCCTTCACCATCGGAAATATCCATGTTTCTTATACTAGCAAAGCGCAATTTGGCATCACCTCTCTTCTTCTCTATTATCAAGATGAAGTACCCTTTCTTTAATCTCTTCTTTGCGACCTAATACAAAATCATTGGAACCCAGATAACCGCAGGTACGACGTACAATATTCATTTTGTCAAAATCTTCATTGCCGCAATTAGGACATTTCCAAATTAAATCTCCATTATCTTTCTTAATAATTGTAATTTCTCCATCGTAACCGCATACTTGGCAATAATCGCATTTAGTATTAAGTTCACCATAAAGTAAATGATCGTAAATGAATTTAATTACTTCAAGAACTGCTTCAATATTATTAGTAAGATTTGGTACTTCTACATAGGAAATAGCTCCACCTGGACTTAAAGCTTGAAATTCAGATTCAAAAGCAATTTTCGTAAAAGCATCTACTGGTTCAGTAACTTTAATATGATAGCTATTAGTAATATAATCTTTATCTGTTACACCAGGTATGATACCCCAACGTTTCTGGAGACATGATGCAAATTTGTAGGTAGTTGATTCTATTGGGCTACCGTATAAAGAATAATCAATATCTTCTTCAGCTTTCCATTTAGCACAATAATCATTTAATTTTTGCATGATTTTAATACCTAAATCATGGCCTTCTGGTTCAATTAATTTTTTACCAATTAATTTATATACACATTCCCATAGTCCTGCATATCCTAAACTAATAGTAGAATATCCAGAATGAAGTAATTTATCAATTTTTTCTCCTTTTTCTAATCGAGCTAAAGCACCATATTGAAAATGGATAGGAGAAACATCAGAAGTTGTTCCTTCAAGACGTTTATGTTTTTCTTGTAATGCTCTATGACAGAGTTCTGCTCTTTCGTCTAAAAGATTCCAAAAACCTTCATAATCTTTTTCAGGTACTGAGCAAGCTACATCTACTAAATTAAGTGTTACTACACCTTGATTAAATCTTCCGTAATATTTAGGTATATCTTCTTTATAATCCAGAGCATTTGCTATATTGTTGTAGCCATTTCCGCTTCTGTCCGGGGTTAAAAACGACCTACATCCCATGCAGGCGTATACATCACCATTACCTGGTGTCTCGCCCTTAGATAATTTTAATTGCTTCATTATTTTTTCTGAAATATAATCAGGCACCATACGTTTCGCGGTACATTTTGCAGCTAATTCTGTTAAATACCAATATGGAGCATTTTCAGTAATATTATCTTCTTCAAGAACATATAAAAGTTTTGGGAAAGTAGGAGTAATCCATACACCAACTTCATTTTTAGTTCCTTGAATACGTTGTTTTAATACTTCTTCAATAATTTTTGCTAAATCATCTTTTGTACGTTTATCTTGTACTTCATTAAGATACATGAACACACTTACAAAAGGAGTCTATCCATTACTTGTATTTAAAGTATTAATTTGATATTGAATAGTTTGGACACCTTTTTCAATTTCTTGATTTACTCTTTTTTCAGTAATTTTATCAATTAGTTTTTCTTTATTATCGACTTTAACATCTTTTAGTTCTTCAGTAACATCTTTTTTAATTTTTTGTCTTGACATATCAACAAAAGGTGCAATATGTGATAATGTAATTGATTGCCCACCATATTGTCCTGAAGCTACACATGCCATAATCTGGGTTGCAATATTACATGCAGTAGAAAAGCTATGCGGTTTATCAATTTTAGTCCCATTAATTACAGTCCCGTTTTGTAACATATCATTTAAGTTTACTAAACAACAATTATGAATATGTTGTGCAAAATAATCCATATCATGAAAATGAATAATACCTTGCTTATGCGCTTCAACAATATCGCTTGGTAAAATTACTCGTTTAGCAAGATCTTTTGATACTTCCCCTGCCATATAATCTCTTTGAGTAGAAGCAATTTTAGAATTTTTATTTGAATTTTCATATTTTAATTCTTCGTTCTCACCTTCAAGTAGCTGGAGAATATTTTCATATGTTTCGTTTGTATCTCTTAAAATTTCTTTTTTATATCTATATCTTACATAAGCGCGGGCAGCATCTTTTCTTTTAGATGCCATAAGCTTTTCTTCAACAATATCTTGAATTTCTTCTACAGAAAGTTCTCCAACTTCACTAATAATTTTTTCAATATCTTTGGAGATTCTATATGCAATCTGTTTTGTTGCACCATCTAATTTACCATCTATTTCTAAAAAAGCTGCGCAAACAGCATCAGAAATTTTCTTTCTATCAAATTCCTGCGTTTGCCCATTTCTTTTTATAACATTCATAAAATTCCTCCTTTACTATTATTATATCATAATTAAGGCGATTTGGTCAACTTAATTTACCCTTAAAACATGTTAAGAAAAAGAGACAATCTGCTTAATCGCTTTGTTAATGTCAGCTTTTTTATTATTTAAAACCACTTCATAAGGAAAATTTAATTCACTAAAATCTTCTTCATCTGTTTCGTAGCGTCTAAAGATTTCTTCAATATCTGGATTTTCTTCTCTGTCTAGCTGCCGCTTAATTCTAATCTTATCTTTTGCTTGAATATAAAACACTTTTAAATCAATATCATCATACATTAGCAAAGATTCAATTCCCGCGGGACTGAAAACCCCAATATTAGTTCTAGTTTTACTTAGATTAGCAATTCCTTTTCCATAAAACCATCCATTAAATGCTTGCGCTTCAAGCATCATTCCAGATAAAGTCATTTCTTCAAAAGTTGGAACGTCAATAAAATAATAGTCTCTTCCATGTACTTCGTTGCTTCTAGGAGGACGTGTAGTATAAGAAATTAAATTATTATACTCTGGATGCTTTGCAAGGACACGCTTTAATAACGTGTCCTTACCTGCTCCCGATTTTCCAATTAATGCGATAATTTTAATCATCGTCACCTTGTGCCCTTTCATATTGTAATTCTATCGTACCAGTTTCTTCATTTACATTTGAGATTTTATAAACTGTATGACCTGGTGTAGATGCATATTTTTTAGCAAAAAATTGATTATCTCTTCTAATACCTTGAACCATTATCATGTTGCCTCTAGTAAACCAAGATTTTTCAATTATTTTCTTTTCGCCTTTTTCATTTATTTTAGATATTTGTTTATCATAAAATGCAAATTGTTCTTTACGCAATTTTACATTTACTACTCCTGTTGTTGTTAATAAAGTTACAGTGGCTTTATCTTTATTTTTTGCAATACAGGTTCCCGCGATTTTAACAAGATTATACATATCTATTATGTGATCGCCCTTTTTAAAAGATTTAACAGGAACGGGCTGTTCTGGAAGAGAATTAAAATCTATAACACCATATCTAAAAGTATTAAAATTTTTTAATTCGTGGTCATGATAATAATAACAAAGAGATTCCATTTCCCAATGGGATAAATTACCTTCCGCGTATTTATTCCATTCTTCAAGGAAGATAGCTTCATTTAATTGTTTTAAGATGTTTTCTTTATCTTTGTTTATCCAATCTCTATAAGTGTCCATATATGAATCATAAATCTTTTTCCAATCATTTTCTTTTATAAAAGGTACATTCTTTGTAAAATCTATTTTATCTTCTTTCTCTAAGAAAGACAAGAAATCAATGGCGCTATTATCAAGGTTAAATCCGCCAGTTGTTTTGCAATAAGATTTAAGATATTTATTAAATCTATATACGTTATATGGGGTTTTATATTCATTTTCTTTTGGAAGAATATTATGTGTATCTAATCCGTTTAAATTTTGTAAAGTTAAGCGTTTCTTTTTATCACAAGTATGCCATAAATAAAGTGCTAAAGTAAATTTGCGATTTGGTTCTAATTCATCAAAAGCGCCGCCCTTAATTAAATTAATAATTGATTGTTTTTTAGGATGACATTTTTCATAATAATCTATTACTGAACTATAAGGACGATTTTTAATAATATCTTGAATAACATCTTCTCCAACAAAAGAAATTCCTGATAATCCAAAAATAATTTCATTTGTTTCTACATTTGGTGAAAAAGTATATCTGGATTTATTAATATTTGGTGGTACAATTTTTATTCCGGCTTGCTGCATTTTTCCAAGTGCTGTTGCAATTTTTTCATAGTTTGTAACTTTGGTATCGCCTTCTTCTGTTTCTGTGCCACCACTATCGGTAATAAGACAAGCTGTATCCCAAAAGATAATAGGATATTTAAAAGCAAGATTCATTTCTTGTAAGGCCGCAAGACTGTAAGAAAGAGTATGCGCGAGGCAAAACGAGTATCCACGAGACATGGACACAAGTACATTCCAGACGTACAAACATAAGTTCATACTAAGATTTTTTTCTTTAGCGTTTTCAAAAAATTCTTTTTGTAAAGCTTCATATTGGGCTGGATCTTTCTTCGCTACTGATTTTCTCAGTTTGTCGCTCCATCCTAGGCTATATCCACCGCATTCAGGCAACTGTACTAAAAGCATAATTTTTTCCTGACACTCAGCAATACCGTAAGAATTTCCTACTATTGGCTTTAAAACTTCTTTTTCATGCTCTGTTAAGCCATATTTATCCATTTCTTTTATCCAGAGATTAGGATTATTTTTAAAACGAGTATATTTATTTAATGGCTGTTCGGCACCTTTTTCTTCTGCTTGAAGTCGAATAACCGAATTTAAGGTAGCTAAATCTTCTACACTTTTAGGATGTGTAAGAGCAATACCTTGAACTCCGCTTTGCTTTTCCATTTGGAACAGAGATTGTATTTTATGGTTCCAGACCATATTCCACATATCTGGATCATCTCTTTCAAGATTGTAAATACCAATATATTTTTCATAAGTTTCTCTAAGCGTTGGTTCTGGTTTTATATAATTATATTCAATGAGTAAATCTAAACAGGTATGTAGTTTGTCAAGATATTCAACAGATAATAGGTCAATTTTGATTAAAGAAACTTTTTCGTCATCATGTAAATCAAATTGAGTGATAATATCTCCATTTGGTGCTCTCATTAAGGCAGTTGATTCTGTAAAAGGTTCGTCAACAAATATGACCCCGCCTGCATGTTCACCTAAGCGGCAAACTAGCCCGTCTATCTTTTGAGCTACTCTCCATATGTCTTCATGGTCGTCCATAGCTTTTCTAAATTCATATATAGGTTTAAAATCATTTTTTTCATCACCATAATAACATTGATGTAAAGTTCTTACTTTTCCTCTATCCGCAGGAATCAAAGAAGATAAATATAAAGAAAGGTCAACATCATATCCTAAACCACGAATTGCAGTTGCTATAGCTTGTTTACTTCCTTCAGTACCAAAAGTTGCTACATTTGCCACGCGGTCCTCGCCATAATATTCACGTAATCTAGCTAAAACTTTTCCACGTTTAGATCCTTCGATATCACTATCTATGTCAAGCACAGACACACGATCTGGATTAAGAAATCTCCATGGCTGAACGGGCGCCTTTTCCCAAAGAGGATTAATTTGTATAATATCAAGAATATATAAAAGAAGAAAACCCGCGCCAGAACCGCGTCCACACCCTACTAAAGAACCCGCTTCCCAAATTAAATCAATATTTTTTTGAAGATTTAAAAAATAAGCGCTCCAGTGTGCATTATTTTTTACAGAGCTATCCCAAGTAGATTTTAAATTTGAATTTAAAGCGTCATAAGTTTCTTTGTTTTGCAATCTTTCATCTGAAAGAATTTTAGAAACAATAGCTCTTACTAATACTTTATCTCCATGATAATCTGATTCTTGGAAAGTTTTTAGCATTGGAATACGTTCAAACCAGACGTTGTCTACTTCTTTTACTTTTGGTTCTTTCCACTCAAGCTCAGGGATTCTTAAAGGTTTTTTTAAGGTATAATCTTCGCACATATCTTTAATTTTTAAGATATTTTTATACGCAAACTCTATATCTTCTTCTGTGAAATAGCTATCAAAAAAAGAATGAATTTCCCAATCAGCCATAAGATAAGTTGTAGCATAAAAACTTTTAACTTCTCTTTCACCATCTTGAGAGTTTAAATATGCTTCGTGAATATCTGCATCTTCTTTTTTTAAATAGTGTTCATCACAAGTTATAATGTAATTATAATCATACTTTTTTGCAAAATTTAAATATGTTTTATTTACTATAATTTGTTCATTGTTTTCTGATGGTTGCATCTCTAAAAAGAAATTTTCTTTACCAAAAATACTTTCAATATATTGAAACCATTCTAATAATTCTTTTTCTTTTGTAAAAATATTATCTTCTAAATTATTTAAAATAAATTGAGCGGGATAACTACCAATACAAGCGGTTGATGCAATCACATGACCAGGATTTGGTTTAATAATCTCTTCTAAATCACTATAATAAGTAGGAACTCTGCGCAAACCGCCTCCCATATAAGAACGTATCCAAGCCCTAGTAGATAATTCTCTTATTTGTCTGTGTCCTATAGCATCTTTGGCTAGAAGAATAAAATGGTAATATTTATCTTCTCCTCGAATGTACGTTTCATTATTTAATCCATTTCTACATAAGTAAATTTCATTACCTCGAATGATTTTAAAATTTGGATTTTCATTTTTTATTTTATCATAATATTCTTCTATCTTAATGGCATTTGACACTGTTTCATGCTCTGTAAAAGCAATTACTTCATGACCTAATTCTATAGCATAATTCACTAAGTCTTCTATTCGATTAATACTATCTCTAAGTCTTAGGTTAGAATAGCATGTGTGCCCATGCAAACTGCCCGGATACTGTAAAATAGAGATCACCACCTTTTTCTTTTATTATAACATATTTTTCAAGAATTTGCAATAATAACAAGCTTATCAACCGCGCGAGTGATTCCAGTATATAAATGTCTTGCATGCTCTTCTTTTTCATAAGGAAAACCTTCTTCAAATAGCAATACTTTATTATATTCACTACCTTGAGATTTATGGGTGGTAATTGCATAACCATAATCAAACTCAAAAGGTGCATCCATAACTTTTTTGTTTTTGTTCATTAAATATCTAATCCTTGAAGTAACAGGTGTTTTTCCATCTTTTAGAAGATTATAATCTATAGGTGCCATGTTATAAATATATCCATCATCTGTTTCAAATTCTGCAAACATATATTCTATAGGCTTATCTATAATATAATTAGGAAAACGTTGTTTTTCAGTATAGTAATAATTGATTTTCCCCGTAGTACCATTGGTTAATGGAAATTCACCATTTTTATCAAAAAACTCCCAATAATTATGTAAACAAATGACTCTATCACCTTGTTGAGGTTCTTCGTCATAACCCTTAATTTGTCTTAAAGTTCTGTTAAGTTGATTGCGAGTTTGATTAGTCGCGCATAAAATTTGATCTGCCCATTCATACATTCCTGTAACTAATTCAGATTTTTTGTAAATTTGAATATCTTGATTGTCGCAATGATAATCAGATAATTTATTACCTTTACGAATCCAAGTAGCAAGACGAATTATTTCACTTTCTTGCGCTTGCCGCATAATTTCAGTAAAAAATATATGTGGATTATCTAATACATGGTTATCTTGATTTTCGTAAATTACAGGGAGCTGAAATGGATCTCCGAGAGCCAGAACATAAATGCGATGTTTTAGTAATAATTCCCATAAATCTTTAGGTAACATTGAAATCTCATCTACTACTATCATTTTATATGGAAAGTCTAAAACGCCTTTTGATTTAAATTTAAAAAAACCATTTGGCATTGGCACTGCTTTATACAATAACTTATGAGCGGTGGTAGCATTTGGATTACCTTTTTGTTTAAGCACTTGCGCGGCTTTACCAGTATATGCAACATAAGCTACTTCAAGAGGGTTAAAACCAAGTGCTTGAATAATATATCGAACTACAGAACTTTTACCTGAACCTGCGGGGCCAGCTATACATGTATAACTATATCCAGAGTAATAGCGTTCACAAGCTAACTCGACCGCCCTATTTTGATCTTCTGTAAGAATAAACATTTAAATACCTCGTTTTAATTTATAATATAGAAATACTCCTAAACCTATACAAGCTAATATTCTAATTATATCTTCCATAGAAAAAGTCCTTTCAAGGGAATTTGCTCTAAAATTTTCCTAGGGTCATTTTTGTTTTGCGAGTCGGAAAAGTCATTTGTCTGCGGCGCGTCCAAATTCAACGCACGCGTCAGCAAAATCAATAGTTATTTTATACTTAATTACAGCAAAAGAAATTGCTAGTCCAATTCCACCTATTAATACTAACATTATTAACCTACCTCCTAAAAATTTACTCCCTGTTAGTTTTGATATTGTAACAGGGAGTCTATATTATTTTCTTTTTAATTTTTTAATTTTCTTCTTTAGCTTTTTATTTTCTTTTCTTAGCTCTGTAATGTCACATCTTAATCCTCTGATAATGTCTTGATAACCATATTGAACGACTTCTCCTATATGTTCTAATTCTCTGCATCTATTTTCTAATTCTTTTATTCTATTATTTTGTGAAATATTCCAAAACATATTCAGCATTTGCCTTTCTCTGATTTAAAGTTGCGGTACTTCCACGTTCATAGCATCTTAGAAAAGCTTCAGCAGCTTCTTTTTCATTTAACTCCAAGAAATCTTCATATCCAAAGTTCCATTTGTAATTTCTACCATAAGTATTCATTTCATATTCAATAGTGCTTCGCAAGAAGTTTACTTGTTCATATTGGTCAGTATACCAAACATCTGCATAGCCATGTTGCCATTGACATAATCCATAATAAAGACCGTTTGAGCTTACAATTTCTGGTTGAAGATTAAGAGTATTACCTCCGCATTCAGCCATCATATTTCCCATGATTCCGGCGGCAACCTCATTAGACCATCCAAAAGATTTTAACTATTCCCAAACGCCAGCGGCAACAGGGTATTCTTCCTACTTTACACCATACTTAGTGTCATAGAGATTTTTGTAATAGTTATAAGCATCATTAGCAAGACCCCATTCGGCCTGTGCAAGAGCGATTACTGGATGAGAATTTTCATATCCAAGTGCGCGGGCTGCTTCTGCCATATTATGTGCTTGATCTTTACGTTCAGTGTAAACAATCATATAATATTGAATTTCACTAATATCACTTGTTTCATCTTTAATAATGACATCTTCTGAAGGCTCAAGAACAATATTTCCATTTGAATCAACAGAACCTACATTTTCATTTTCAGCAGCTGCAATCGCAGTAGAGAATAAAGTAACCATCATTAAAGTCAATGCAATAATTTTTTTCTTCATTAATTAATACTCCTTAAAAATAATATTTTATTTCTCTTTCTTTTATTATATCATAATTTTCTATAATAATCTATGGAGATACGTTTCCATTCCAAACGTTTCTTTCGCATCTTCCAATTACTGTAATTTCCTTTAATCCAGAAGTTAATTCGTTATATTCTTCTTTAGTTGCTTTAAATTTCATATAATCAATTCCATTACAACTAATTTTTAATGTTGGGTTTTTATCTGGTGAAAGTAATTTAACATTATCTTTTGTTACCCTTATATTTTCAATAGCTATATAAGGTTCTTGTAACCCTTGACCCCAATATTCTTGACCATCTGCGATTTCAAAAATTAAATCTTTAAGTCTATCATAATTAGATTTGAAGCAAAAATCTACAAAATATTCATTATCAAAAGAATAATCAGCTAATTCTTTATTACAGTAATTTATCATATCTTGCACTTTTGTATCAGGTAGTGAGATCCCAAAGGCGTTTTCATGCCCAGCTGCATAATTCACAAGGCTGGATTCATCACAGAATTTTCTGAAATGATCAAAACCGCAATTACCTGGGGCGCGCGCACTCCCCGCAAATTCGTCTCTATTTTTATAATGATTCATAAGCAAGGTTGGTTTTCCATATTTGCCCATAATCACATTAGCAATTAAACCTGTAAGATTTTTATCTACTGATTCTTCTTCATTAAGAGCAAAAACAAGAACTTTATTATCAAGCATATTATTTTCTTGAATTAAAGTTTCTAATTTTTCAACTTCTTTATCTCTAAGTTTTTGTTGACGAGATTTTACAGAGGAGGTCATGCGAACAGCTTTTTGCGCTATTGATTCAGTTTCTCCTGGTTCATGTCCTCGTTTTGTAGAAGGAACTTGTTTAAAACCATACATATCAAGCATAGATTCAAATAACAGGAATTTTTCTTCTAATGTCCCCATACGGACAACCGCGTTAATATATGGGACAATATAAAAAGCAATGCCATTAGGAGTTATTTCACCTTTAAGTGAGTAATTTTGCTTTTCAATCATTTCTTTAAGAAAAGGATTATTTATATGAGATAGACCTTTTTCAATAATATAGCGTGTTTCATATTCATTGATAAGCATTACATCACCAATAATACCTACCGCAGCCAAGTCTAAATAATAATCTGCAATATTTCTTTGCGCTGGATCAAGTGAATCTAAGTATTTAATAAATTTCCAAACTATACCCGCGCCAGATAGTGTTTTATTTGGATAATCGCATAATTGATTGTTTATGATGCATGCGTATTTTGGCGGGCTATCCGATTCATGATGGTCCAGTATCAGAACTTCTGTACCTAGTTCATGTAACTGTCGTACCTATTCATTATCATTACTAGAAGCATCTGGAATAACTAGCAAATCAATTTTATCAGGAAGTTTATCTAATTCAATTCCATGCTGTTTTCCATCGTGAATAAAGTAATGAAAATTTTTTAAAGGATAATGTGCATAGGCTTGCATGATATAATTAACTAGCATAGCCGCGCTTGTGTACCCGTCACAATCGCAATCAATAACCAGAACAATGTTACTATCGTTCTGGATATGTTTTTGCAAAAGCTCTGCCCCCGCCTACATATTATCTAATTTTAAAGGATCTATTAAATCGTCTTCTGTAACATTCAAGTAATGAATTATATCTTCTCGGCTTTTAAACCCTCTATTATAAAACACTTGTTCTATAGCACTATGTGCATTTTTATCTTTAGGATAAGTTTTATATAGTATTATTTTCACCCTCTTTACAAATAAATTCGTTCTTTAAATAGTTGTAAAAAGATTTCAGGTCCTTGATCTATTGGACTATCTTTATACGAAGTAAGTTTGTTTTTATCAAACATAATTGTTATATTAGCATAATTTTTAAATCTATCATGAATGTGTTGTAATTTTTTAGTGAATAGTTTAAATTCTTTATCTCCTATTTCTTGAAATTGCCTATCAAAAGCAATTATAATTTCTTCAACTCCAAGAGATAAAAGTAAATCAATTTGAAAAGATGAAATAGTAGAGCCGCAACAAGCCACAGATATATTATTATTTAATCCAAAATATGTTGCGTATTTTAAAACAGATTTTTCGCCCTCCATAACTATAGCTTTTTTAGCATTTTTAATAGCTTCTTTTGAACTATCAATGCCATAAAGATTTAAGCCTAAAGGATGATTATATAAGATATTATTAATTTTTAGTGGACGATATTTGCCATAATTTTCTGCGTTTTCTTCATCTAATGCTCTACCCCTTAATCCAATAAAATTTCCATTAATATCAAAATGAGGAATTGTAATATAATTTTGACCTGGATAATAGCCTATCATATAAGATTCCAGTACTTCTTTTGTAATTCCTTCTTTAATCCATGGAATTATATTCACATTATAATTAAAATGTTCTAAAATAGATGATTGATATTGTTTTAATTCTATATCTGTAACTTTCTGATAAGAGATTTTATTATCATGAATTTTTGTATATTTATCTAAATACTTCCAATCTTCAATAGTAATATCATTATCAATTACTGTAAGACTGGCAATATGAAAATAATTGGCAATCCAAGATAAAGCATCATAAAATTTAAATGTTTTATGTTCTTGAATATCCATTACTTTAATAACTAAAGTATAAATATCAAAAGTTTCATCGCATTCGGTATAACATTTAAATAATTTGCTATTATCATAATAATAGAGTTTTCTGTGTCCTTCTCCCGCAGGATTATGACAAACAGTTCGGGCGGTTAAGCCAAAACTGGTATATTGTGGTTCCCCGCCCCATTCTTCCAATAAATCATATATATCTTCAACTGTTAAATTATCTTTAATTTCATCTTTATCATACAATTAAACCACGATCACTTTCACGCAAGTACCTTTGTAATAGCCACCCATTTTATTGTTTACTACATCACAAAGATAATCGCCGACATCCATTTTACGTTCCCCAGCTGTTCTATCTTTTAGATAGGCTTCAGCCATAGCTTCACTCATACGAAAAGTAAAGGTACGTGGATCAACAACTTCATTTTTACGAATTTTGCGTTTGTAATGTTTGTTTTTCTGCATATTTTATTCTCCTTTAAAATGCACTTTCTTCTTCAATTTCTATTTTTAAATCATCAATACTTATGATTTCATAAGTCCAAGTTGTAGCAAACATAGGAGTAATTCTGCAAGTTCCTAAATCTGCTTTACACCATAAATAAATACTTTTATATCTACCACGGCGGTTTTTATATACTGAAATTTTAAGTGTTGGTTTATCAAAAACGCCAGTAGATAAAATTGGTTCTAATGCTTCGATATCTGAATCTTTTACGTTAAGTAGAATTGCGCCAAAATCTATTTTCCTTTATACCCTATGTTGCCATAGGGAGTAGACTATATCTTTACCATGCTCAATTAATGAGTTTAGGTAGACCGTGCTTCCACTATTTAAGTGTACTCCGCGCAACCGGATAGTCGTTGAACCTTCCTCAAATGAGGCTCGGCTGCTGATTGTCCCAGAGGGATTTCCCAGCAATTCTCGGTCTGATAATCACTTAATGTTTCCATTAAGGACGACTGTGTTAGGTTCATGTTTATCATGTTCCAGATACAATCTGCAATCGATTTGGCTCCGCGCAACAAGTTCTGGTCGGGTGTTTCCGACTCCTGATAAGACGAATTAAGTTGGGTACTAGAAAGAATGAATATTCCGTATTTATTGCATAAGTCTTTCAATCTTGTAGACAACATAAATAAAATATTGTCCTCTCGCAAGCGTATCCCTGCCTTCGAACCAATTTCAGATAAAATCTTGATACTGGAGTGTACGTAATCATGGAATATAAAAAGTACGTCGTGTTCATGAATATTTCTTTTTATTGTATTTTCAATATCTTGTAGAGAAAAATCTGGAAGTAACTCAATATATAATGGAGCTTCTTGTAATATTTCCGCGGCCCTTGTAACTCGAATTTCTTCATCACCTTCATATCTACCATTAAGAATATGTTCTTCATTCACATTAGATAAAAAGGCAAGCATCATTGTTTGAATTTCTTCAAGTTCCTGTTCAGTAGAAATAAACAAAGTTGGTTGTTTATAACCTGTTTTAATCCAACCAAAAGATTCATCATAAATCCATCCACATGAAATATAACAAGCATCTGCAATCATAGAACGCGTATTATGAGTTACAATAAAATCTTTTGCTAAAAATAAATGACTTTCATTGTCTACTGTAAAACAAGTCATATAAGTTGCTTTTCCGCGTTCTTCTCTAACCTTTTTAATTTCAAGATATTCATTAAATTCTTTTTGCTCAGGGTATTTAGCTAATCCTGCCATAAGTTTTTTAGATTTTTCAAGGTTATTAAATAATCTAACTTTTTTCTTTAGAGGACAATGTATCTTATACACATTTAATTCAATATCATTCACAATTTTATCATGCGCGGTAATAGGTAATTCTTCTAAATAATAACCTAACGAATAACAAAGAGTACTTATACTTTGCTTAATTTCGTCTGTTGGAAAAACCATTCCAACTTCACCAAAGCTACTAACTAAACCGCACCCATCAAGATAACCTCTTAGTAAAGCTTCTCGACTTTTTATATCATTTATCAGATAATCTTTTGGGATTTTACCTTTATCAAAAATATCTGTGTTTTTAATAAAGTCATAATTTTCATCAAAGAATATCCAAGTTAATGCACTTGTTTTTCTTGCGGTCCACCCAGTTACTTGTTTAATGCGCTCAATTACTTCTTCATCTTTGCATCTATATGCGAGAGCATCACCAGGTGTCGGAACATTCAAAATTGCATTAGCATAAAGTAAGCCAAGAACATAATGTGTATATTTGGTTTGACTATGCCGCCATTGAACTGGTTTATTTACTTTAATTTTAAGAGTTTCTTTATTCCTTAATCTTTCTCTTACTTTCTCAGTATTTTCGACTTTAATTTCGTTATCTTCTGTAATAAATTCCCATAGATGGTCACGACAACAATCAATTTCACGTCTATCTGAAAGAATTAAAGTAAATCTTCTTTTCTTTCCTTTTTGAGGATGTACTTGTTTTACTTTTGTAGGAATACCATCATCACCAAAAAGATAGTCTCCTACTTTTATTTCACCCACTTGACGAAAGCCGCTAGGAGTAGGAATAATTTGGTCATTCGGTAATGCTTTACCAGTACCGCTTGCTGCGCTTCGCAAGTAGAATTTTTTAAGGCGGGCACCGCGTGTTACTGTATTAATGAGTGGCCCATATAATGGAACACCTACTTCTGGATGCTCTTTAAACTTGTCTATAAGATTAAGAATATCATGACCAGCCTGTGCGGCATTTGAATATGCATCATCTACATAATCAAGTTTAATTGTTTCAATTTTTTTATCTACTTTATTTGCTATATTTTCAAGAGAGGAATTATCTAAAAACTCTTCTTGACGTTGGCGTTTCTTAGTATCAAGAATATTATCTGGATCATAAATATCTGTTACATCAATACCATAATTATTATAAGCCCTTAATAAGGACATTTTTTTCAAACGTCCATAGTAGTAATCAAAAGAATCATAAAGAGCCGCTTCTGAGGCACGAGAAAGCCATTCTTCGCCTTTCTGTTGTTTATAGATTGCCTCACTTTTAGGTCTGCTAGAGAGAAAATCTGAAACAGTTTCAAGAGTTATTTTTGAAGCGCCCAATTCATGTATTTTGTAGATAGCCCCAAAAATAATCCTATGAAATTCATCTGGAAAATCATTGTCAGTAATAATATATTTATCATCGAAATCTAAAATATTTGGATTATTATAAACATTACCAATGACTTGAATAATTGATGTTACATCTACGTATTTATTAGCTATTATCTTCACCTTCTTCATCAAGAAAAGTAAATAAATTTCTTCTATGCACTGCTTCTCTGTGAGGTTGAGTTATAAAGATTTTTTGTTCTTTTGGAATATATGATTTTATATCTCTTTGACTGTTGTATAAAGATGCATAGTAAAGTTTTTTATAATACTCTTTTGCCTCATCATATATATATGGAATAATACCAACACTCTGATATTCTGGTATTGGATTGTTTTTTATATCATAAAAATAAATTAAGCTTTTTAACATACCAGAATAGGTAAGGCCGCGCTCTGTTTCAAATTTAACAATTTGTTGTTGTAGTCTTGGAGGGCAAAAATCTTCTCCATAGAGATTTGCGATATACATTTCTAATTGCTCTCTATCAGATTTAGGTCGTTGTTCTTCTTTATCTTGACATTCTTTATGGGCATAAAGATTTTCAGAAGGTTGTACATATTCATCTTCCAATAAGTTAATTGGTCCTTTGCAATACATACATTTTTTTGTATTGTTTGGGTCACAAACCACAGGTTTTGTATTTGGGTTAGCACCTGATTTTTCCCATTTATCCAAAGCACAATGAGCATGAGCGTATCTAGTATTATTACTCATGAATACAAAATTTTCTAAATCTCTATCAAAACGTTCACCGCATATTGTACACTTTACAACATGAGCCATTCCCTCACCTCTCTTTCTTATATTATATCATAATATATAAAAAGAATCAAGTGAAAAACACTTGATTCTACTGTATATTAAAGATTGAAAATATCTTTTAGTTCGTCGATAATAAGAGCGATAAATTCAGCCTGTTCTGGGGTAGTATCTATTACTTTTTTACCTTTACCAAGATATTTATCAATAGTTGATGTAATCTTCATTGCGTTGGATTGATCTTTTTGCATGAGGTTTGAAATCATGTCTTGAAGTTCATCCATAAGTGCGTCATAATCATATTCTGGTTTTTCGGTTAAAACATTACGCTCATCTGTCACATACTGATTATTATTAGCTTGAGCTTCTTTATCAATAGCTCGATTAAGAGCATCTGTTAAAGATTGATAATCAAATGGAACTTCGTTTTCCATATATTTAAATCGAGTGCCACATCTAACACTGTTATCAGGAGAACGCAAAGTTAATACTCGTTCATATGAACCATCTGGTTTTTTCTTAGAATGAGCATAAGCGATAATATCGCACATATTTTCAATAATTGCGAGAGCACTAGACTGCATAGAAGCACCAATTTGCTGATATTCTTCACTATTCTGTGGTTTAATTGTTTTTTCTTTATCATGACTAATAAAAAGGATTGCATAACCAAGCTGTGCTAAAGAACGAAAAGTTTCTTCAAATTCCTTTTTATATTTAGACCAAGAGTTATTAGCCCAACCGCCATCACCCATATTATCGATTCCAAGCTGGGAACAGATATATTTTTGACAGAGGTCAGCACTAATGTCAACAGTATCTATTGTCAATACCTTGTAGGCCTCTTTAACTTCGGGTTTCTTTAATTCTCTGGCAACTTTTTTAAATTCACCCCAAGATGTAATATCGATAGCGCGGATACCTGGGATTGCATTGTATCCGCGTTCGAACGCTAATGTTAAATTCCCTGGCATGCTGGCGCCAAAAGTACTCTTCCCGATTTTTGGCTCGCCATATACCATAATGATATAACCACTAAGGTCTCGACTAACCTTGTGCGGTTCAATATCAAGCAAAAAACTAGCCATTAGTCAAGACCCCCTTAATTAAAATGTAAATCCGCCGGTTGCTGGGGTGGATGGAGCTGCCGCAGTTGCGTGTGCATTCTTTCTATATTCTTCTGCATTTGTTTTAATAGTAGCAAGATGCACTTCACGTTCAGCCATCATATTCTTCAATTCTTCTGCGGTAAGAGTAGATTCATCATCAAATTCATAAGGTTCTTTAGCTGCCCCAGTGATTACAAAATCACGATAAGAACTCTTAGTTTCTCTTACGCTATCTTCACCAAAAGCACTCTCTTCTACAATCTTACGAACAATAGTTGTGCTTTGCTGAATACCCCATACTTTAGTAAAGACTGGATTGCTAGGAGAAGCTCCCAAATCTTCAAAGTAATCCATAGCTGCCGGATTAAGCACAGTAAATTCAACAGGAAGCAATTCTTTCTTAAAGCTGAATACCGCACCCTTTACAACAACTTTTTCAGGAGTTTCTCTCTCTTCATCTGCTTCTACTCTATGAGCATTAGTAATAAGCATATCTACATTAAAGCGGTTTCTATCTTTTTCTTTTTCTGCAAGAGTATTTACAAACTTAATAAAACCGCCTTCATTGCGCACATTACTTACAAGACGATTTGGGTCATTCTGTGGATAAAATTCATTAAGTGCAATGGCGCTACTATCAATACTAATTTTCTGAGCTTCTTCTTTACCATCTGCCATTACATTCTTAATGCGACCATCCATAATATCTCTAAGAATACCAAAGTTTCTATTAACACTGCCGCTAGAGAAAGTTTCAGTTACATAAGTGTAATGTACTTTTACGATATTAAGACAATCTTCATCTGTGGCAATACTGATTTCACCTGTGATAAAGGCAGTTCCTGGATGCTTAGATGATGGACCAGAAACTTTTTCCTTCAAGTCATGTTCATACAGATACCCTTCAAGATGTACGTTATTAACAAAATTTTTCTTCAATTTTCTATCCCCTTTAATTATTCAATTACTAAATCTAAACCTTCTTGAGTTACCTGATACTTATTAGGTTTTTCTTCTACTTTTTCAACAAAACCTGCATTTACAAGACTCCGCATAGCACCACTTACGCTACGAGAATTAAGCATCAAATCTTCTGCAATTTCTTTTGCGGTATAAGCACCATCATGAGCTTGAAAGTATCTCATAAGAATTTTACCATTATCAGTCAAACCAGCCTTACCTCCAATCTTTCCATTTTTAAAATCATTCCAATAATATGCTACTTCTGGGTCAACTTCTTCCCAGACAACATTATATTTATCACATAAATCTTCAATAAACTTAATAAATCTTTCTCGTTCTTTAATATTACTACTCATAATTTATTTCTCTCTTTCATTTATCTTTACATATATTATATCATAATTTTTGTAAATTGTCAAAATATCCGCAGCTATTTGTTTCAGGACATCTATTCAAGAAAATACATTTAGGTTCAAATAGAGAATTTACCAAGTCTTTCCATTCCTCTGAATAGTTTTGAAGTGCAATCATAATTTCTCGCATTAAATCACGAATTTCCCAATATGCACGAGAACAAAGACGTTGATGAGACATATCTACTAAAGTGCGCAAATTCATTTTTACTACAATTTTAGTTGTCATTCCTAGAGGAAGAATATTTGCACTATCTTCTTTAGGAATACCAAGAGTTTCAAATAATTCTAGTAAAGATCTTACGTCAGCCATATGTTTAGTATATTCTTCACAGGCTTCCTCATTAGAAGAGATTGAAACTGGAATAATATAATCAAAATCTTTATAATTTACATATCTAGTAGACTCTTGAAGGCGAGTGGGGAGTCCACCAATATGGGTATAAAATTCTCGAATACAACGTGCGCTATATCCATCAATAATCATATATACATCAGGAAATTCCCAAGTTCTGCCATGCATTGATTTAATACAATCAACCCCACGCTTATATGCGCGTGTTACATCTTCGGGGTCTTTGCCATAACAAATACCTGCTTCTTTACCAATTAAAGTAATTGGTTCTTTAGTAGTCATTTCTTGGATGGTTACTGTAGGCATTTAAATCCCTTCCTTAATATAAAAGAAAGGGGAGAATTAATCTCCCCTGTATAATTACGCTTCTTCTGCGTCAGGATCGAAAGCAAGACCTTCTTCGGTCAGTTCAAACATCTTAACTTCCTTGTGAGTACCATCTTCAAGTTTAATTTCAGTTGGAACACGACGTCCAAGACCCTTCTGCTGAATAGAACGAGTGAAAGCGCCATCAACAGTCTTCTTTGGTAGACCCGTCAATTCTGCTACTACATCGTTATATACCTGCTTGCCGCTCATCTGAGCTTCCTTAACACATTCAAATACTTTTCTGCTGTTTTCAGTCATAATTATCTTTTTCTCCTTTAAATTAAAATTATTTTAGTAATAAATCTTGAATCATTTCATCCAACTGAACCATATCATCAAGGCTTTTAATTTTACCTGCTAATCTTTCAATTTCATTCTCAGCTTTTCTTTTTTCCTCTTCTGAATGATTTTTAGAATCAATAATTCTTTGCTGTTTGACAAATTTCTTTGCCAATTTTTCAAGTTCTTTTTGTTTCATTACTTTACCTTTATATTATAACATTTTTCTTAAAGAAAGTCAATTAAAAATTTCATTTAATTGACAATCTTTTGGATTTTTGTCATCACGAAAACGCTTCAAAAATCCATGTCGAAGAGTATGGTCGCTATTATTTTTTTCCATACACTCAATTTCTACTACTGTATTATACCATTTTTTTTCATTATTTGCAAGTTCTTCTTTTAAAGAATCTGAAAGACCAGATGAAATAGTACCAATTTCAATAAGATTATCCCCATCATAACAACCGATACGAATAGCCCCAGGCCAGTTGTTATAATAATCCTTTGTAATTAATTTTCCTTCTTCATCTTTATAAGGCCAATTTTCAGGCTCTTTTCCTACATAATAATGTGTAGGTGGACAATTACCCATATACACAGCATCAATATTATCTTTCTTTTTAATCTTAATTGTAGACCAAGCTGGCCGCTTATCAGGAACATAAGGATAATCTTTACGTTTTAAAACCATACCTTCTTCCCCATCTCTGAGGGCATTGGCTGTTCTTTCTTCAAGATCATCCACCCAAGCTTGGGCCAATTCAATATATTCATACTGTTGAGTAATTTGATACTTGTCAAATACTTCTTTTAAGCGGGAATACCGCTCAAAAGCTCCTTTTTCTCTTAAATCTTCACCATTATATTCAATCATATCATGAACATAATAATGAATATACCCCTCTTTTTCTTGACGTCTAATTGCTTCCCGCGGCAAGCACCCCATGATTTTAGTAACATCCTTAGAAGTTTTCCCAGGATAATAAATTTCTCCAATTAAGATTGTGTTGGCTGGAAGACAATCAAGTGCCTGTTTGATGTGTGGTACATTATCAATTTTTTCACTGAGAATGCCTGTAATTTTACTTACATTTCTACTAAAAAGATAGACATGATTCTCAGTCTTTTCATATTGATACCAATACCCATCCTTTTTTAATTCCCCAAAATAATCTCCATTTTGACAAATCTTAGGAAACATCCCCAACTTATTGTCAGGGAGTTTCCAAATTTTCATAGGCATAATACATTTTGCTTCAGGAGCGTATTTATCTAAAAGCTCTTTATCAAAACCCATACTTTAATTTCATTCCTTATCTTTAAGTTCAAATATATTATATCATATTATTTTAATAAAGTCAAATTTTTGAAACAGAAATTACAGTGGTATTTTTAATAATATTATTTCCAAGCGCGGTTCTGCTTAATACAGGAAGTTCAGAAACTTTCGTTCTGATAGTATTACTAATACCATTTACAATAATATCATCTTCTGGCGTTAAAGTCATAGTACTTACAATAATTGCATTTTTAGTACAAGTAATACCTTTTCCTCCGCGTCCTTGTTCAGTGAATTCTTTTACTTCCACAAGTTTCCCCTGCCCATTTTTAGTAAAGATACCAACATATTTATCTTCTTTGTGAATAGGGAATGCCGCGATTACTTCATCTCCGGCTTGAAGTTTAATACCTTTCACGCCAGTAGCAATTTTACCAACTGGGTTAATATCTTTAGTTTCAAATTTAATAGAGTAACCAAATTTAGTTACAATCATATAAGGTTCATCATTAACATAATTGATTGAGATTACTTCATCATCATCTTTTAGTTTAAGCGCTTTTGTACCTTTTTTAGATTTAATAGACATATATTCTGAAATTTTTGTTTTCTTAATATTGCCCATTCTAGTAGCAAAAATAATATATTCATCATCAGAATAATTATTGCTTTCACCCATAATTGCTTGGAAAGTTTCTCCTGGTTCAAAGCCAAAAAGCATATCAATAGGCTCGCCTTTAGTAGTTCGTTTACCTTCTGGGATGTTATTTACAGATGTTTTGTAAATTTTACCAAAATTAGTTAAGATGAATACAGAGTCAGTTGTGTTTGCCCCAATATAGCATTTAATTAATTCTGAATTTTTTGTGCCCACACCATTTCTTTTTTGAGCAGCATATTCAGATTCTGGTACGCGCTTAATATGATTAGATTCTGTAATTACTACAATACAATCTTGCGGTTCAATATTAATTTCTTCCAATGTTTGTTCTTCCTTTAAATTGATTTGTGTAATTTGAGTGCGACGTTTCCACCCGTATTTCTTAGTAAACTCTTTCAACCTGTTAAGAAAAAGAGACAGGCGCGCCTTGACATTAGATAATACATTATTACACTCTTCAATTGTTTCTTTTAATTTGTTTAATTCATTATTTAATTCTACACCTTCAAGTCTAGCAAGTCGCCCCAATTTCATATCAACGATTGCCTTTGCTTGATTTTCTGTAAAATCATAAGTAGATATTAATTTAGACTGTGCGTCCTTACTATTCTCAGAAGATTTAATTAAAGCAATTATATTATCAATAGATTCAATAGCTTTAATAAGACCTTCTACAATTTCTGCACGAGCTTTAGCTTTTTCTAAATCAAATTGATATTCGCGCTTAATACAATCTAAATTATGTTGAATATAAATATCTAAATACTCTTTAAGATTGAGCAGTTTAGGCGTTTTACTTACAAGTGCATTTTGATTTACGCTATAAGATTTTTGTAAATCTGTAAGAACATAAAGTTGTTTTAGTACTCTTTCAGGATTCTTTTTACATTCAATCTCAATAAGAAGTCTATTTTTATCTGTCTTATTGTAAATATCTACAATATCAGTAATTTGTTCTTTTTTAATTAATTCTACAACAGAATCAATAAAAGGCTCTACATACACCTGATATGGAATTTCTGTAATAAAAATATTCTTGCCTTGAATTTCTGCTTTTGCTCTAAGAATTACTTTACCTTTTCCTGTAGCAAGAATGTTTGGGATATCTTCTTTATTAATAAGAGTCCCACCAGTAGGAAAATCTGGGTATAAATTGGAATAATCCAATTTATTTGTATTGATATAATTTTCAATTACGTCTGTAAGCTCGTTAAGATTCCATAATGTCCAGTACTGGCTGTGTGCCAACCCAATACCCTGGCTACCATTTACCATGAGTCTAGGATAAATACAAGGCAAGTATTCAGGCCACTCTTGATCTTCTGAGAAGTTCAAAATGAAAGGTACATTTTTCTTTTTAATACCATTAAACATACCTTCTTCTGTAGATTTTGCTAGGCGGGTCTCCGTATATCTTGAGCTGGCCGCTTCAGGCCCAATAACAATATTACCGTTGCTGCCATGAAAGTCTACCTCTGGAATGTTATTAATCCAAGATTGAGACATACGGACAAAAGTTTCATAGATTGCGGCATCGCCGTGAGGCCAGATATCGGCAATTACTGATCCAGATACTTTCGCACTTTTAACGTGGGGTTTGTTTGATGTAAAACCTCGGTCATACATTACCCATAGACACGCGCGCTGCCCAGGTTTCAATCCATCATAAACGCTAGGAAAAGCACGATTTCCATTTACTTCATAAGCATAATCAATAAAGTTTTGACTCATTTCATCAATAATATCTATAGTACTCAAATACGCGCCTCCTCACTATGTAATGCAATATATTCTTTTCTATCTTTTGTATCTTTACCCATAAACATTTCAATTACATCGTTTGATTTATTTTTATCATTTACTACTACTTGAACTACGTTGCGTGTTTCTGGATTAAGTAAACATTCATCCAGCTCTTGTGCATCTTGTTCGCCTACGTATTATCCATTATTTCTAATGGTACTGACTATTTCTTCGCTTTATAAAGCGTCTACCTTTTCCATCTGCGTACCAATAGCAGATGTACTCTCCGACAAAGGAGATAGTCGATACAGGATTATTTATTCTTCTTTTTTATACCATACAGCTTCAAAACCTTTATATTTTATTCCAGTATAGCGATATAATTCATATACGTCCTTACGATGTTCACCTTGCTTTTTTCTTCTTTTTATATCCGCAACTTGTTCATTGGTTAAAATCGCTCTACCATTTTGTTGGCCTTTTGCTCCTGTATTGTGTCTATAAAATTCTTTATTTTCTTTTGTATAAACTTCTGGCATAATATGAGGCCAAGTTTCGCCACTCCATATTTTGTTAAATCCACCATGTCCAATCTTTTCACTATATAATTTTTCTACTTCTTTTTTTCTTTCGTGATTATTATAGCGAGTTCTTATATCTATAACATCTTCTTCTGTTAATTTATGTCCAGGATTCTGTTCACCTGCACCGAAACCATCACCACCTGGAAGTATATTATAGCCAATATCATTATTGGTACTGTTATATTCTTTTATCCAATATTTTTCTCTTTCATTTAATAACTCTGAAGAACATTCTTCTAATACTATTATTGAAAAATTTTCTTGTCCATATTTTTTCATTGCTTTATACAGTGGTTTATGTGGAGTTCTGTTATGCTCATTTTCAGAAAAATGAGCTTTAATTCTAGCCTCAATATTATTTGATTTACCTATATATATTTTTCCGTTTATATTATTTTTAATCATGTATATTCCACACAATTATTATACCCCCTTTCATAATTATTTTAAAAGAAGAATAAAATTTCCCACGAGATTATCATGCTAATGTTTAGACTCCCTCGTTAGCCACATTTAGTGACCCCAGTGGTAGCTGGAAAAGTAGATAAGGGCTAGACTATCTCTTACCCTTTGTTTCTATTAATTAGATATTTTTCGCCGCTATGCTGGCTCTTGTATTCATCTAACGCCTTATTATCTTTTAAAAAGATATATTCATTCTTTTTAGTTGTAATTCTAAACAAAGGTGGAATCGCGCAATATACATGGCCATTCAAAACTAGCTCTGGGCATAAATACCACAAGAGGGTTAAAACAAGATTTTTTATGGCCTGACCGTCGGGATCAGCATCCATGCACAACAGAATTTTACCGTATCTAAGTTTATTTTCGTTATAAATTAATTTATTGATTTTAGGATCAATTTCTAACCCTAACGCTTTAATTAAATTAACTACTTCTTGATTTGCAAAGATCTTCGCATCTGTTGTTTTCAGGGCCGAAATAATTTTCGTTTTCTCCCATATTTCTATGGGAACTGACTATCTTTTACTTATATAAAATATATAAGCACCCCGTTTCCCAGTGTGTGTCAATAACACCAGTACTTCCAATCTAACTTGGAATAGTCGATACATAGTTTATTCAATATCTTTATAAGTTTTTCTTTGTACACATTTTCTAATGACATTAATGTCAAAATTATATTCATTACTTAGCTCTTTTAGAGTTTTGATATTATTATCATATTTATATCGAATTTCTTTTACTTGTTCATTAGTAAGTCGATAACTTTTTCTTTTTCTTAAATCTGGAATATTATCTTTAATATTCTTATGCGTTTCTCGCTTACAAATTTCGTTAATAGTTGCATTAGAATATTGAGGATAAAAATCTTTTTTAATTTTACTAACTAACATACAATCTACATAATATTTATATCTCATATCTAAAACTTCTTCTTTTGAAATGTTAGAACCACAATATCTTATATCTTCTTTTGAGATAGGATTTAGTACATCTTTATAACTTTGACCCAAAACAATTCTACGAAAAGTTTCTAAAGAATATAAATCTTTGTAGTCTTGATATATGTCTTTAATAGATTCTCCATCTTTATACCTATAACGTATTTTAAGAACTTCTTCATTAGATAATTTAGCTCTAGGATGATTTTCACTTTTTAAACTTTGATTCTTTTCTCTGGTTTCAGCTCTTTTTCTTTCTGTTTCCTCTGAATGAATATTAGGAGACCAAAATTGACCACCTTCGGTCATATTATAGCCATTTTTAAAAGAATCATATTTTTTAATATATTGTATTTCTTTTTCATCCATTTCTTCTTCTGAACATAGTTCTAATATTTGAATGTCAAAATTTTCAAGTCCATATTTTCTAAAAGCTTGATATATTTTAGAATTATATTGACAATTATTAGGATTTTGATAATCACAAATATGATGTGAATTAAATCTATTATATATATTTTTTGATTGTCCAATATAAGAATGATTATTTATTATATTAGTTATTTTATAAATTCCAGATTGTTTTGGTAATTCTTTACACTAATTAAAATTCATTTATACCTCTCTTTATTTTATTTTAGATATTGAATAAAAGTTCTACACGGGATTGCCTTCAACTTTATTTGCTAAGGTTTCCCCGTTAGCTCTAATAAATTAGAACCCCTGTGACGAGCAGGTTAGGAGTGTAGAGGCAATATTACTTACCTCGAATCGGAAACACAGCTTGAAATTGTCCATCACGTGCGGATACAAGACCGCCAGCGGCTGAGTCACCTTCTACAATAGCTAGTTCACATTCTTCTCTGTTCTTGCTCCAACAATCCACAAGTTTAGTTGGAAGATTTAATAATCTACTACCTTTATTATCAATCTTCCGCACAGCCTCTTTAGCCTTTTTAGCTTTTTCTCTAGCTTTTCGCGCCAATAAAGCTTTTTCAATAATAGCTTTTGCATCTTTAGGATTGCGCTCAAGCCAAACCGCAAGCTTTTCACTTACCAAACGCTGTACAATAGTGCGGCCTTCAGATGAAGTTAATACATCTTTAGTTTGTCCGCTAAATACAGGATCAGGCATAATAAAAGATAATACAAGAGTTAAACCTTCTTTAAGCTCTTCGCCTGTGATATTATTATCTTTTTCTTTAAGTAATTTATGCTTTCGCGCATATTCATTAATTTGCTGAGTGAGTGCGGTTCTAAAACCAGTAAGATGTGTACCACCGCTATTAGGGATAGAGTTAGTATAAATCTTATACACATCAGAATAGGTATCATTATATTGCATTGCAAGTTTAATACCAAGTCTATCTTCTTCCGCTTCCGCATAAAATACAGAAGTAACAAGATTTTTACTTTTATTTAAATCATTAATATAATCAAGTAAACCATTATTAGAAGTAATTATTTCTTCTGGTTTATCTTCAAATTTAAAAGTAAATACAAGTTTAGGAGATAAATAAGCTAGTTCTTGAATTTGATCTTTTAGTTTTTTATAATCTAAAGAAATTCCTTCTTTAAAAATTTCTTTATCTGGTTTAAAAATAATTGTAGTTCCGTGCTCAGAACATTTTTCTTTATCAAATGAGACGCGTTTTCCGCGTTCAAACTTCATTATTGCTTTTGTGTTGTCGCGGCATGAATGTACAATAAAGTATTCGGATAGGGCATTCGTTGCTTTAGACCCCAATCCGTTCATACCGCCAGAACTGTTATATCCAGCCTTGCCGGCTTCGTCGAATTTAGCGCCAGTATGAAGTTTGGTAAATACATTTTCAAGAGTTTCAGTTCCATCTTTTGCTTTACCAAAAGGAACGCCACGCCCATTATCACTAATAGTTACTTCATTATTTTTTACAGTGATATTAATTTTATCACAATAGCCATTTAAATATTCATCAATAGCGTTTGAAATAATTTCCAGAGTGATATGTTGAACGCCTTCAAGACCGACAGAGCCTATATATACTCCTGCTCGCATACGAATAGCTTCTATACCTTCAAGGGTTTTTATACTATTAGCATCGTAATTCATTCTTTGTATTTCCATTTATAACCCCCACACTTATTTCTTTTTTGATTACAAACTTTACTTATTCCACTTGGGTCACAATTATTTTCTTTAGCAGCAATAGAAACACTATCATAAATTTGGATTTCATTATTGTCATTATCTAATTTCACTACTTTTTTACTATTTTTAGTAATCATATTATAATTTGTTTTATTAACTTGTTTAACAGGCTCTATAATTTCTCCATTGTTATCAATAAAACGAAAAATTCTTTTACCAGTAGTATGTCTTTTTCCATTACACACACTGCTAATTTTTGATCTAATTAATCCTGTTTTTTCACTACATTCACCGATAGAATCCCATTTATCTATTATATTATTATTAGAATCTATTTCTACTATTTTTTTACCATATTTCTTTCTTTTTGTATCTCTGACTTTTTTTTGAACTTTTTCATCAAACATAGGAGAATTAGTATTATCAGTCTAATTATATCCATTCGGGATAATACAATTATATTGTATTATATAATTATGTTCTTTTTCTATCATTTCCTGAGTATTTTCAATTAATTCTAATATTTCAAAAGAAAAATTTTCAATTCCATATTTTCTAAAATCTTGCATTAAAGGATAATTATACTAATGTGCGTTAATATTAAATGCAGCGTCTTTGTGATGCTGCCAACGACGATTTATATCTATTGATGATCCTATATAAACTTTATTATTTATTTGATTTTGAATTTTATATATTCCTTTTTTTACGTCATAACTCAAAATATCACCATTCCTCATATTGATAAATCCAGTTTATATATTCAGTCATTTGATTTGCTTTTTGAATTACGGTAAGAAGCGCAAAATAACTATCTCTAAAACTGGTATAACATTCGCTATTCACATCAATATTAAGTTTATCCATCTTTTCAAGAATAATATCGTAACAATAAGTTGTTTCAAATAAAGTTTCTTTTAATTTATCCATTTTCTCACCTCTTACATATATTATATCATATTTTTTCTTAAAATGCAAATTTGGGGATGATAGCTCAACTATCATCCCCAAAATTATTAGATAGGACCCCATGGGTCAACATTCAAAGAATCGTAATTCACAGTACCATTTCTCATTTCTGGAAATTTATCAATAGATGTACCAGATTCATATACATCTTCTTGTGTTGCTTTATTATATACCTTCTCTGCTCCCGCGGACACTGGAATACCACCATCCAATTCGTCTGCGGATACTGGAGTGCCGCCATCTAATTTATCTACAGTTAAGACATCTGCGGCAGCATTACTTGATTTAAAGGCGCTTTCATATGTAATCCCGCCTACTGTATTCTCAGCTTTAGATTTTGAATAATAGAACCCAGCTGAAACGGCGTATGCGGCCCAAGGGAAAGATACCATAGCACTTAACCATGGCAGCGAACCAGTGTAGCCCATATCAATCGACATGTAAGCTAAGTACAAAAATACCAACGTCATAATCCAAAGCAATACAGATTCCTAAATTAGAAGGGTTTTACTGAAGGCTCGTTTTTGTTTCATACGCCTTTACCTTCTTCAAGAACACGCTGGAGTACTGCCGCAAATTCTTCACGAGTTAAGAACTTTCTTGGCATTAAACTATTACCATCGCCTACATAAATTCCTTCATTCTTAGCCCAGTTCATAGCGTCCTTAGCCCAATCATCTACAGGTTTAGTTGCAAGTTCGCTAAGATATGTATTCATCATTTGATTAAATTGTTCCTGAGTCACTTCTTCTTCCTCCTTGTTTCTATTCTGAATTAAATTATAAACGTCGTTTCTTACTGTATCCATAGATTTACCATGAATAGGAAACCAGTGCATAACATCTGCGTGTCCAGTACCCATTCCGAGGTTATATGAATCTACATGACACAGAATATTAGGGATTTGAGCGCCATTTACATAATGAGAACCATATGGGTCAATACCAAATTTTACGCAAAGATATGCGGTTAATTCGCATGCTTCTTGATATGCAGCATTAAAGTAGTTGCTATCATACAAATTTGTGCTAGGTTCACAAATTTCGAACTGGATCCAACCATTATTGCAGCTGCCCCGCCAACCAGAACCACAGCCCCAAGGTGCATATAACCAAGGCAAGGCTTGGACAGTTGTAACTTCGCCATTAGCAGCTTTGCCAATCCACGCATTAACTCCAGCCTCTACATAACTTGAATTCCAATCATTGCCATTATAATTTTTTCCGAGATAGTTAATTAAATAATCATAACCATTGTCACCAGGTGTGGGTTGACAGAACCTCTTTAAATCCCAGTTGGGACTACCCGTGCTGTGCCAGAGTACGCCCTTTACTTCACCCATAACATATGTACCATTATAACAGGTACTGTTAGTCATCAAACATTGTAAAGGTGGATTCTCTTCTGTGTATTTCAATTAAATTCCTCCTTTAATTTATTTTTCTAATTGGATAACTAAGTCCCGCACGTATATGAATAAGACCTTTATCAATTTTACTAACTTTATGTCGGTCCATATTCATTCGCTTACCAATTTCAGTATAAGACAACTTAGCTTCTTCCAATAATCTGATAAGTTCATCAATCTCTTCTTGAGAAAGAGCTTTCTTTTTTTTTAATTGGATAATTTTCATTATCTTTTTTATAGGCCGTACCCATATCTATTTTCTTAACAGTTCTCGAATCAAGATTTACAATACGGCCAATTTCAGCATAAGAACAGTCATTTTTTAACATCTCAATAACTTTATTTATTGTTTCTTCTGAAATTTCATTGCTCCTAATAGGATATTTTATTCCTTCTCTTTTATGATATTTACCCAAATTAATGTCACTTACTGTTTGCTGACTAATATTAAATTTTTCACCTATTTCAATCATAGATAATTTACTATTTTTCAGTAAGTTATAAATTTTATCTATAGCCTCTTCTTTATCGAATAATTTATTTACTTCATTAACTTCTCGAATAGGATAATCTACACCTTCGATAAAGTAAGTATTTCCTTGATTCACTTTTGATATAGTGTTTCTACTAACACCATATTTATCAGCTATATCTTTAATCATCATATCTGAATCTTTTAATAATGAAATGATTTCAATAACTTCATTTCTAGTTAGTTTGGTGTGAATACTATCAAACCCAGATATTTTAAGAATAGCTTTATCTCTAAGAGGATAAGAATAACCATCTAATTTATAATAATCATATTTACCAATATTAATTGTTGACATTAATCTTGGATTGATATTAAACTTTTTGGCTATTTCTTCATAAGTTAAATCAGTGCTCAAAAGTTTTTCATGAATTTCTTTTAAGGTTTCAGGAGTAACTAAATTGTAATTATTATTTCTAACACTTTTTAACTTAGACCCAAGATACTTCTCTCGAATAGGATAATTTAACTCTGGTAAATAATAAGAAATGCCATTATTAATGTATTTAATAATAGATTCTTCTACATCAAATTTTTCGGCAATTTCTCTTTGCGTTAAGAAACTATTTCTAAGTAAATCACGAACCTCTTTGGCTTGTTCGTCTGTAAGTTTCTAATTTTCTTTCCAAAGATTTCTGAGCATTTCAAGCCCATCACCGCCCTCAGTTAAATTATAGCCATTTTCACCATAAGTATCATAGTAAGCTATCCAATATTTTTCTCGTTCTTTCATTTTATCCTTGTCATTGAAATCAATTTCTTCTAGGACTTCAATTTCAGGTATGGAACCTTGATAATATTTTTCAATAGCATAATGAACAGCATGTTTAGTCGGGCTGCCTTTTTCCTGTTTAGAATGAACATTATGTTCTTTTATTCTTCTTTTTATGTTATTACTTAATCCAATATAACTTTTACCATTTGGAAAATTAATTTTATAAATACCACTAATATGATTAGGTATATCTTCTATTTTATAAATTTTGTTCACAAAAAATTCACCTCTTTATGATTATTATACCATAAAGAGGATTAATTGTCAACTATTTACTTCTTCATCTTTCACTGAAAAACTTTGACAAGCGTATACGTTATCTGGAAAATAATCTAAACTGCTTGTATATAAAACTTCATAATAATACTCTGTATATGATTCCCATTCTTCTGGATTATATTCTTTCACAATCGTTCTTCAATATCCTTCAAAACTTGTTCTAAAAAATTTATACATTCTTTTTTCTTATCAATCCATCCACTATTAATTGACGAACCCCAATCACCAAATGCACTTACTAACATCATATATAATACATGTGGCTCTTTATTCCATTCATTTGATCGAAAGGGATTAACATAAGGATAGCGTTCATTTAAACTATTTTTTAACTCCTCTACCAATTTACAAAGCCATTTGTAATGACCATTATACCATGCTATTCTTGTAAAAGCTGTAAAAAATCTATCTTCTTTCATTTATTTATCCTCCAAATGCAATTACATCCTCATAGCAATTTTAGCAACTTTACTTCTATGAACATTTTTTAATTCTACTTGCCCAAAAATTTCTTCCCCTCTAAACACTTCTGAAAGACGCTTCATGCCATTTCTATTACCTTCATATACTTCGCTATCTGTTTGATAGTTATCCCCTTCAACAATCATAATACTATCTTCGCTAAGACGTTGAAGCGCTAATTTCATAAGATATCTGTCAAAATTTTGACTTTCAGTAATGTAGATAGCAGAATTTGGCGGCGATTGATAACCACGAATATCAGACATTGGTAAAATCTCTAATTGATTGTTCTCAATTAGTTTATCTACCATCATGTCTCCACCAAGTTTAGAGCGCAAAAAATTACCGATCTGGGCATCGAGTAATTTAGTGTCTCGATCACCCGGATAAAAACCTAGATGAACGGCGTTTTTAGCGGCAACAGGATTCGCAAATACAATGATCTTGTCAATTACATTATGCTCCAGTGCGTTAAAAAGATAAGCCAAGGCGAGGGTTGATTTTGCGCTGCCCGCAGGTCCAGTAAGCATAGTTAATTGATTGTGCGCAAGCGAATCCATAGCAATAACCTGATATGGATCATTCTTCATCGGACGTATATCGCCAAACATATCAGAATTAAAATTAAGGTAATTAACTCTTCGATGCTCTTCACCTGTCCAACAATAAATTTCATAGGAGTCATTATCTCCATAGATAATTAAATATTCATTTACATATAAATCAAACCAGTTATAATGAGTATCAAGATAAAAATTTTCTAGTAAAGGATGATAATATTTAATTTCTTTATATCCTTTATATTTGTCTTCTTTTAATTTGACAAAATTAATATTTTTCATTCTTAAAGACTCATAATATTTGTATAAATAATAATTGCCAATATAATATTCTAATTCAGGGTCGTTCAAAGAATATAGTATTTGCCAACAATCATTATACTTTTCTAACAGCTTTATATATTTTGGGTAAAGAGGGTTTTCCTCAAAATCCAAAATATAAACATCTTCATTAAAAATGCTCTCACCTAAAATTTCAAGAGCTTCAAGGTCATAAACTTTTTTCAAACGAATACCGCCTTTCAATTATATATGTAATTTAAGGCAATCTTTTTAATCTTCTTTGACCTTTTCTTTCATATATTCTTCTCTATCAGAAATATAATTAGCAAGCTGTCTTTTGGTAGCGCGAATTAAAGTTCTAAGGATTTCTACGTCAGTTTCCGCCCCATAATACTCTTTCCGCATAACTTTAGCTTCAAAGGAATCGGGGTTATATCTATAGCTTTGTTCCATAGAATTACGAAGGTGCTTTAGCGCTTTAAAGCGTGGAAGTGCGTCGTTATATAGCTTGTCATTATACATATCAATCAACGCCCTTGACTCTGCAATCATTCCACCTGCATATTCACTCTTAAACTTTTCATCTAGCGGATGGCAATTTGCAATGCCAATCCATTCTTTTTCACCTTCACAAAGAGTACAAATCATAACACCTTCATCTTCAATCCAATCATAAATTGGTTTAACATTATCAAACATATTTAATTCTCCTTTGTTACTTTTTCTCCACAATAAGGACAGTATTTATAATCTTTTCTTTCAGATAATGGAAAAATAAATTCCCCGCATTTAGGACATGTACACCAAGGTCTCATATTTTCTTTAACTTTGTGAACTATTTCCCAAGGCATTGTTCTTTTTCCTTTTCTTTAAGTCTAGCTTTAATTACATCAAAATGAATAGGAACAAAATAATTCGCATCCACTCCAACATGATAATTTAGAGGAATATTATCATAGAATACATTTTTACTGTGACTATGCCCGCTCAGGCAATACAACTTATTATTTCTATTGTTATTCCATTCACCTACAAACATAGGATAATGAGAACAGATATAAGTATCTTTACCATCCTTGATATAAGCCAAGTCGCGCACTTCAATCTTGTCAGGATAATCTTCTTGATAAATTTTTACTTTATTATCAGTATCATGGTTCCCGCGTACAAGAATAATATGTCCATTTAATTCTGGAAGAATTTTATGAATATTTTTAGGAGACCCCATAATAAAATCACCCAATATATAGACAGTATCTTCTTCATTTACTACAGAGTTCCATCTATAAATAAGATATTTTCTCATGTCATCCAAGTCACGAAACGGTCTATTACAATAAGGAATTGAATTCGGGTGCTCGAAATGACAATCTGAGGTCACGAATACTTCACTCATTTCTATCAACTTCTTTCATTTCTTTTGTAACTCCATTATAACATAAAATTTTATCAATTTCAAATAATTCTTTGTCGTATTCCGCGGGACTATAATCTTTATACATTTTTCTAATAGTATGTTCAGGAACTTTAAAGCGGTCTTCGCGCTCTGCATTTCTTTCTAAACATACTTCAAGAGGAGTTTCTACATTTACTACTACATAAGAATCAAACCAATCTTTTACATTATCATATAACTTCTTACGAGAATATTTATTAATATGAGTTGCATCAGCCACTACATAAAGATCTTCTCCTTCATCATAATAAGCAACAGGATAAATAATTGACTTAATAAATTCTTTGTAAACTTCATTTTCTTTTGCAAAATAAGAATCTTCTTCATCTAAAAGAGAAAATCTAATAGAATCTCTTGAAACATATGAATAGTATGCACATTCATTGTTTTTAATGATAGTATTATTTCTAATTACGACTGGAATAATTTCTTTCGCGCAATAAGATTTACCAGAACCTGGAACACCGCTCATAATAATTAATACCCTAGCCATGATAAATCACTCCCATAAAAGAAATAAGTAATAAGAGCAATTACAGCAACTACAAATACACAAATTGCATAATCTCTAATAAGTGTCTTCCATTTGTTTAAAATAATATTATCTGTTAATTTTTCAATTCCGTAAGCAATAGATAATACTGTAATAGAATAAATCAAAATATTAATAATAATCATTTTTTATTCTCCTGTTCAATAAATTCCATACTTTCTTGAGCTTCTTCTACAAACTCTCCATTTTCAAACATCTCCTTAAATTCATATTCTTCAAGTTCATTTCTAACCTCTATATGATTTACGACTTTTCCGCAGTAAGGACAATACATTTTCTTTCTGTGAAATTTGCTATGGAGTTTTCCACGTTTTCTCGCCAAACTAATACTTTTATGACCGCAATTCATACAATAAAAATCATGCACTACTGTTACCTGACGCTTTGCCATTTATTACCAACCCCTTACCAAATCTTATCTGTCTGTAAAAGTCTATCATAAAAACTAATATGATAACCGCTATCATTGACCCATTGCTTAGAATGAATCACATAATATTTTCCATAAATCTTCAAATAGGTAGCTACTTTGGTTGGAGCGTCATTATAAACATGACGCTCTTCCCAAACTACCCAATCAGAAGTAACGAGTTTTCTATTTTGCTCATAAGTAAGATAATACTTTTTAAAAAACTCTGTAAGATTTCTAGTTTGTTTTGTATCAAACATTTTATTAAATCTTTTCTTATCTTTTCCTGATTGGACTTTTAACATTTTTTATACCTCCATTAAAGCATCATACAAAGTTGTCTTTTCAGGTTTTTCATAACTTTTTATATTAATATTATACCATATAATCCAATTATTATCAATTAAACAAAACACATATCCAATTTTTCCTTCTTTGTAAACTCTGCAAGTTGCTTTCATAATCAAGAGTCTAAGATCATCTTGACTAAGCGGAGTATCAGAGGCGAACATTTGTTCGATTTTCTGACGCTCGCTGTTTAAAAGCATTATATCACCATTCTTCCTCACAATAAATAACCTATTGATTTTATTTATATGAATATTCTCTTTTTAGCCACTCATTAATTAAATTACCTTCTTCAAGTAATTCATAATACTCTCCATTATCTTCCTCTATGAAAAACAACATAGGTTTATTAATTTGCCATGGGCTAATTATAATAATTTGACTATTAAGATTTGAATCAGTGCTAATATAATTATGTGTTGCTAATTTACTATTTTTTAAAATTCTAATAATTTCTTGTGGAGTTGCCGCCTCTAAAATCGCATTATAATCTTCTCTAAGTTTTTCTAATTCTTCATCATAATAAGTCACTGAATATACCTCCATAATAACCTTTATACCAACTACAGTGAGACATTGCATCATTATATCTTTTTCTATCTTTCGGATGATACATTAATCTTCTATCTTCACCCCATTTAATCATTTCCCAATGATAACATGGCAATTCAATTAAAAGTATTGGTCTAAAATTATTAAGACCTGGACCGCCATACCACTTATCCATTTTAAGTTCATCTATTCTTCTATAAGCTAAAAATTCTTTAGGTAAATTATCTAAACAATATTGTGCTGGTACATCGACAAAAGGATGCTTATAATATTCCTGAAAATGCAAATCAACTATCATATTTTTAGGAATCATATTTAAAACTTCTACAAGAGGTGTTCTGTGTGGAACTGTTTCACATAAATTTTTAATATACTCTTCTTCTTTACTCCATAGTTTTTCTAGGAAATTCTTTAAAAGACTCATAAAGCATATATACCCCTTTATCAATCATGCGGTCGTCATGAAAATGACCAAAAAACCAGTAATCCCAAGTAAATATATCTTTAAGAGTCTCAAGCCATTTTTCCATTGTACTATCAACAGTATCTTGATTTACTTGTGGAATAAATTTATCAAAAGGTTGCCAAGAATAAGGACAAGTATGAGATAAAACAACATTATAATGCTTACGAATCACCTGATTTTCAATTCTAAGCATTTCATCTTTAGTTAGTTGTTCATCTGGAAACCAAGTCCATCCATTCTGAAGTCTATAATATTTATCTACGCTATAAGCACCGCCAATAACAAGAGTAGACATTCCATTAATCATATATTCACCACCATCCATTAGATAGCGAATATTAGGATATTCAGATTCATAAAATACTTTTCCTTGAATATCTTCATCATAAATTATTTCCATGCCTTTTATATTTTCTGGGCGGGATTCATGATTTCCTCTAACACAGTAAAGTCTATGAATCGCATCATTTACTTCTTGTTTTACAATATTATCTCTTTTATCTAGGCACCACAGAATGCCGACATCGCCCAAACCGATTACAACAGTATCTTGAGGATTAGGCAGTTGCCGCAGTCGTGTAAAGTCTCGGTGAAAATCGCCGGTAACTAGTGTTAACATTATAAATACCTCGTTTCATCATCACAAATAGTCACTAACCAATAGCTATCAATTCTTGGTAAATATTTATTAAATTCATAATCATATTCAAAATCAGGATAATATATATCGTAATTATTTTTATCATCTACTACAAGTAAATTATAGCCTTTACTTTTCAAGTATTTTAAAGATTCTTTTCTATATTTTTTATAATAAGCACCATAAACTATCTTCGCTTGTGTAATATAATTTGCCCAAGATGGCTTATAACCTAAAGCCTTTTCAAGATTTTTCATATGGTTTAAATCTACTTTTTCTACTGAAACAGTATATTTATGTTTTTGTAACTCGCAAGCTTCTTTGTATGCAATTTCTTTTGAAGGATAAATAAATTTATCTTCAATTTTTAAACGTTTACTTTTATGATCTCTATAGATACAATAAAAAATTCCCCAAAGACATAAGATTGCTGCAATTACTAAAATAAATATTCCATCTTTAAAAATAATCATTTCATTGTAACCTCCATTACATAAGCTTCAGGAACTTTTTCATTATCTTCTTTTGTCCATTTCATATAGAAAAACTCTTCTTTAATAGATATATTTTCTTTTTTAAAGAAGGCTTTCATTTCCAATTTTCCTTCTTTTGTACAGCCTCTATAAATAATTTCATTAGGGACATACTTTTCTCCAAGAAAATTAGAATCAAAAAGATTTAAACTTTCTTCGCTCCAAGAGAAATCTTTTTTAGTGATGGAAGACTCATAACCCCAATAAGTTTTAAGTCTTTCTGCTTCTTTTTGGGCTAATTCTAAAGTTGGATAAATAAAATTATTAGTTTCTGTCGCGATAGCCCATTTTCCTTTATCACGTTCTTCTCTAATTTTAGTTAATTCTTTCTTTCTATCTTTTTCGTTTAAATAATTTACGATTTTACTGTAGAGAGAACAAAAAGAATCGTAAATAACATGACCTAAAACTGTTCCGAAAATAGCTCCGCAACATATAACTAAACAAACATAAATAATTTCCATAAAATATCAACTTCTTTCTTTTATTTTATACATATATTATAACATAAAAAATAAAAAAAAGAAAGCCCTTAAAGGAACTTTCTAGCTTGACTTATGGAGGTGCTAATCATTGAGTTTTTAAGGGAGAAAAGAATTTTCTTATAGCTAGAATCTACTTTAAGGGCTTCCACTTCGCGTGCAAATTCTCTTTGCCCGCTAGAGGTAAATAAATTATGTCTAAGAGCTAGTAGAGCAAAAAGCTCCATAGCTATACGAGATTTATTTTTTATAGGTTTATAATATTCTTCTTTTGCGCGTTCAGTCATTTTATCACGTACTAATTCTGGTACATTAAGTGGTTTTTCATCCACTATATCTGCTGGCCGCATTTCATCAACATATTCTTTAAGCTTGTTAAGACTTCGTAACAAACTTTGCATTTCAAGATATGCTTCATATTTAAGCTTATACATTTGGCGACTTTCTAACAAAGTTATAACCAAACCCTCATGTCCATCTACTTCTTTGCGGGAAAGCGCTTCCCCCAAAGTCATAGTACCATAACAATCAGGGCGTTTAAAGTCAAATATTTTTACATTAATTGGTACATTAGGATACCATTTACCAGTAGCATTATTAACCAAACCTAAGAATACTATATCTTCATAATCGCCATAATCAATTACATGCTCTGCTTCAGGAGTAACTATCTCAAAAAGAGGAGTATATCCTGGATAATTTTCTTGCATATAATCATAAAAGGCTTTGCTATCATGTTTAGTATGTAATACTTTATTACCTATAAGAGCTTCATCAGAGACAAAAGAACCCTTAGTAATAAGTATATAATCATCATTCATAGGAACCGCAATACCAAGCGCCCCATCAATTTTATCGCTAACATAGGCTGCCGCGTTAAAATCAATGAAATAATTATCTTGTACAGTTACATTTTCTTCTTCATCTACAAGTTTAAGTTTACCCCATTCAGAATCATGCTGGTCAACAGTAAAGAATTTATTCATGCCGCGTGCAATTACAACAGCATTTTCAAGATTTTCATTTATTTTCTTTACTACAAGACCGCGGGTAACAAGAGTAGTTTTAGGGTTCCAATATCCTTCAAACTGTGCTTCGCGCGAATAGGTATAAACCGCGTAACTGTTATCTTCTGGATAGAGAGATTCTAATATCATTCCACGTTCTAAATCATATTTAAATAATTCTATATCTACTATATCTTTTAACTTAACCATATTAATTTCTCCTTTCTTGAAGAAATTAAACAACAACATAATTTACAATAAAATACGCTAAGGCTGCGGACATTCCATACAAAAGTGCGGTTGGAAGTACACAAATAATAATGTAACTAAAAGTATCCACTTCAAATATTGTCGCTAATACAAAAAATACAGTTACAATTACTGTAAGAAAAATAGCAATTAAAATAGATACTCCTAGCATAAAATTCCTCCACCAATTAAAATTAAATAAGCGGCTAGAGGAAATCGAATCCTCGTCTGGACCTCGGAAGGGTCTTATTCTGCCATTAAACTATAGCCGCATACGGAGGATGTAGGATTCGAACCTACGGTACATTTCTGTACAACGGTTTTCAAGACCGCCTCCTTAAACCACTCGGACAATCCTCCAGAACGGAGTAGATAGGATTTGAACCTATGTAAGACTTTTACATCTTAACACACTTAGCAGGTGTGCGCATTCAACCAAACTCTGCCACTACTCCAATTTAAATTTTATCCCATTCTTCATCAGAATAAGATTTTATATCTCTTGTTCTTCTAGGTAAACCATAAGAATCACACCATTTTCTTACAGTATTATCTGATACTCCGAACATTTCACCAATTTTAGTAAATGGTTTAGTCCTAATAAGATTTTTTAATGTATCTCTGTCAGGATGCTCACAACGATAAAATTTTTCACGAGAGCATTTAATGCAATAAGTGGAATTATTTGTAATTAAAGTTCCACATTTTAAACATTTGTTTCTGTAATTAGAATCATGCTCTTTTTCTTTATATTCATCTAAAATAGATGAATACCAAATACCTTCTTCATCTTGAAAAAAGTTGTAATTTTGTGAAGCATAATGAAAATGCATATGATCTTTTTGACTGGCAAAAATCATTAAATTTTCTTCTCTATTATCATCTCTAATAGAATTAATATGATGTACTACTTCATCTTTTTTTAGCCATCTTCCTAGCATCTAAGATGCTATTAATTGATGTTCATAATAATAAGATTTATTTCTTGATAAAGGATGATTGGCGTCTTTTATACAGACATAACCATGACTAATAAAACTCATATTATTCCTCCTTAATAATGGGGGATGTCGGTGCTGCCCCGACTCCAGAACTTTTAGAGAGTCCCGTGCTAGCTGTTACACTAATCCCCAACAAGAAAGCGCGGAGAGTAATAACCCAAAACCTATTGACTTTAAAAAGGAACTCTCTATGCGCTTTATAGCAATGCTCAAAATTGCGGTAAGTATAAATACTTAAAATGCCCATTTTCAAAAGGAACTTACTATGCAATTTCAAACTATTTATAGGTCAAGCGAAAAGTAAGAAATCTGCCTCTGACAAATTTTTTTATAAGGAACTTTCTTTGCTCAACCTTATGTATATATTATATCATAATTTTTTATTTTTGTCAAATTTTTCCATCAATCAAATCTAATAGAGTATTTTTACTTAACGCTTCTGGACGCAAATCAATATATTCTTCTTCTGGAATTTCATAAATTACTTTTCCTCCAAGAACATCTTGAATAAAAGATTCATTTAAAGCTAAAGTATTGTCATATTTATTCGCGAAAGCATTAAAATAATTTTCTCTATTCTCTCTAGGAATACGACCTTCAGATAAAGAACCACCGCAAAAGATAAAACATCCATCTCTAAAGAAACCCAATTGCATATCACTCTCAATCGACATAGTAATTGGTGTAATTAATTGTTTAGATTTATTAAATGGATTTTTTTCTTTTGTTGCTTCATTAATAAAAAAGTTAAACTTTGTATTCTTTGGACCAGAATATTTGTTAATACTAAATACATAAGGTTCTTCTTTATTGTAATTAAAGAAACCAATGGCTTCAGACGCGCCATGTTCTGCATCAGTCATGTCACCAGTATAGACAATATCATGCTCATAAGAATAATATTGCCAATTCCAGCCTATATGTTGAAGAGAATTGCGTGCATGTAAATCTAAATCCACACGGGTGTCTTCCTGATTTTCCCAACTAATACCAATAGATACTTGGTTTTGTGGGGCTTTAATGAAAGAACCCCAAGGAATTGGCCCCATCATTTGCTTTTCTGTAGTTGGGATTGCATATGTCAGGTCTTTAGGAAGTAAGAAAAGCTTATCTTTATAAACATCTTGCAGTCTATTTTTTAATTCTTGTAACAAAAGAATTAGATCAAAAGCTGGATAGATTCCTTCTGTCGTCTTTTCTTCGTCAATCCAAATTTTACCATTGCGAATATTATACAAGTTATTGCTTCTATTAAGATAATAATTAATAAGTTTTACTAATTCTCTGTTAGAAGCATTTTTTCTAATATTTGCTTTTTCTAATGTAGAACATTGGGAATAATTTTTAACTCCAACTTGTGACTGCGGTTTATGGTATGTATCTGCAAGTCTGCGGATTTTATTAATGATAGGCGCGCAGCCTTCATGTTTCTTAAATGCTAAGAAAATTGGTTTGTATCTAAAGAAAATTTCAGCTAATTTAGTATAATCTGGATATAATTCAAAATAAGTTTTTGCATTAAATTTATAACTGCAATTTTTAATAGTTTCGATAGTTTCTTTATCTTTGATTAAAGTAACTTTATTAGTACACAAATAAACCAAAAGTCTTAAAAAATCTTCTGGATCATTTGGTACAATACCCCAAATTTTATAGTAAATCATTCTGACTTCTTTAGATTTAATATCTTCTACTTTACCAAGATAATAATCTGTGTCAAAAAGAGTTTCGAGGAAATATCTTTCTTGCTCATCTTTAATTGAAGTCAAAGATTCTTTAAGGAAAGATGTAAAGCGTACTTTACATTCATCCTCAGAAAGAAATTGAATTACTCTAAATTTATTTGGATAATCTTCAGGTGGTTTCAATTCGTCACTTGGAATCCAAGCATTTGCTTTAATGCCGAGCGCTTCATATCCATAAGTTGTGAAATAATGGATAATTTGATCTACCCATAATTCACCTCTTGAATTAGAAGTTACTTCATCGTAATTATTATAAAAGAATCTAATATTAATATTATAGAGATAAAAATAGGCATCAAGAATAGTTTGAGGAATGCTCATCAAGACACTATTATCTTTATCTACTGGTACGAATCCCGCTTTTAAGCATTCCTGAAGGCTTGCTTCGTTGCCTGTTTGAGAGTTAGGTGCAATATTTAAGAAATAGATTAAACCTTCTTCGTACATTTTTCTTTCTCCTTTTTCTCATTTACTATATTAATATTATATCATTTTATTTTTTATTTGTCAAATTCATATAAAACAACTCCTTAGAATGAAAACATTCGGCATAAAGACTCTACCTTTATGCCGAATATAATTATAACATTAATTCTTTGTTTAAAATAATTTGCATAAAATCATTATATAATTGTTTATTTTTCTTTTCTTTTTGAACTTTGTATTTTTCTATTTTTTCTATTTGTCCATCATGGTAAATACGTATATTAAATTCTTCTATTATAATTTCTTTATTAGGACGAGTTATTGGAAGATCAATATATTCTATTCCTTTTTGCTCTAATTCATCAATGGTTACTTCTTTATTATTAATATAAATACTATTTTTATTATCAAAAATATCTAATTCTCTATTCCATTTAATAAAGGAATTTGTAGGATAAATATAAGACATAAATTCCATAATGTCTTCTTTAATTTCTCTACTTAAAGAATCATTTGAAATAATTTGTTCTAAAAGAGAGTATAATTTTATTTGCTCTTGTTCTTCTAGAGATTTTATATCTATTTGCTCTAATAGAATTAAAATTTTATTTAATAAAGTAAAGGTTAATCCTTTTTGGTTCAATTCTTCTGTTAGGGAATTAATTAATTCTATCATTTTTAATAGATTTCACCCCTTTTAACATTTCTTGCGCTATTTCATAATATGGATCATATTTTGGTATTTTTTCCCAATATTTAAATACTCCTAATTCTTCATATTTATCAATTAAATAATCATATTTTGCCTTGAACATATCACATACTGATTCTGCTGGCATAAAAGGATCTTGAGAACTTTCATATTGAGAGCCAAAACAACCGCCCATACAAAAAATATTATATTTGCAAGAGTCGCATTTATGATGTGCTAATTTATTATTGCTAGCCAAAATACGTATCGCCATTTGAGGATTATTAGCTTTAATATCTGTTATTTTATTATTATCAACCTCAAATTTTCCATAAATAAACTTATCATAAGCTAATCTATGGCATGGAGGAATAGCTAAATCACCAACTCTAATAGTAAGAGTTGTTGGAATACTGCAAGGAGCTTGAGACTCAGATAATACTAATGCATAATTAATATATCCAATATTACTGCTATCCCCACCTTTTCCTAATATATCATTAGCAAAAGTTTCGATATCATTATTTACCATTTTTAAATGTTCATTAATTTCAAAATCAAAGAATTTTAATAAATTTTTAATGCTTTCTTCGTTCCAATCATCATTTCTAACTTCTAGCATCATGATTGTACCAAGATCGTAATAATTTATATCTTGAAGCTGTTCTCTATACCATTTTAAATTGTCAATCCATTTATCAACATTTGCCGCGGCAACCATTGGGTGAAAAAGATAATTATTTCTTTTACAAAAAGCAAAAAGCTTTTCATAAAATAAATCATTTCTTTTATCATTTTGATTTTCGTCCTTGAATGATCTAGTATCTTCTTCTAACATCTTTCCTTCTATTGAGCAAGATATTGTTAATCTAGTGCCTAATTTATCAAAAAGATTAATATAATGTTGCATTTTATGCATAGTCTTATCTTCTATCAAAAAAGAATAATTAGTAGGAATTGTTATTGAATCAATTTGTACTCCATTATATATACCATCAAGAATAACATCAAAAACATCAAAACCAAAATGTGTATGCCAAATCTCACCAGAGAATAAATCTATATTATGAAAATAAAAATTCTTTTCAGAAAACCAGTTAAATAATATTTTTAAATTATTTAAAATATCTTTAGGTTTACGATTTTCTTTAGGATACAATTTATCCTCAAATCTATTTAAATAACAGTATTCACATTTTAAATTGCAAGTAGAAGTTATAAATAATTCTAAGTTTGTAGCCTTCCATAAGGTATTATCTGAACCTTCTTCCCACACTTCAAAAAATCTTTTATCTAAAAGATATTTTAATAATTCATCATTTTCTTGCTCAAATGTTTTCAATAATATCTTCTCCTATTTCTATATATTCTTTAGCCCCGTTTAATAATAACTTTAATAAACCAACAGGAACTAGAGTACATGAACCTGTAGTATTATAATTATCTCGTAAACAATAGGCTGTATGACTTTGAATAAAAATACCTGCTTTTAATGCTTCTTGCGTATTTTTATATTTTTCATCTATTTGACCACTTAATGCTAATACATTTATAAGAGAAACAATATTTGCTAATCGAGCAGTAGTATTAAAGTTAGCATAATAAGACATTTGCTTTTCAAAAAGAGCATATTTTTCATTATTGAGAGTTAGTCTAGTAGGATGATCGTTTAGAAAAGTTCTAAAATCTAATGTAGATTGAGAATCATTGGCAGTAACCATTTTTTTGTAATCAGAAATTAAATCAACAAAGCCATTGTGACAAGTAGAAATTAAATGGTAAGGTAATAATCCAACTACATTAATACCAGACCCACAAGTATGATAAGGATATTCATATTTTAATTCTTTATTAGTGTTATAAGTTCTAAAAGGAGTGATATTATCATAATATTTAAAATATTTATCTTTTTCTTGTTCTATTTCACAACACATACGGCATAAATTCGCGAAAATAATTCCATCTTCTTTTGTAGTAGGTGATGGACAAGCCGTATTAGGAATTGGTAATGTAATTGTTACATTAGAATAATTGAGATCCCATACTTTTTCAACTAAAGATTCAAAAAATTGATAATATTCAATAATTTTTTCTTTAGAATCTAACATTTTTACTGAATTAATATCAAGAGTTGGTTTAAAATGCATTGATAAATTTACATTTGAAGGTAAATGAGTACCTACTATATCAATCATTTTATTAAAATTTTCTAAACATTTTTTTGTAGTACCTTTTCCTCTCCCATAATCTGTAATATATTCTGGGCCGTCTAAAGATAATTGTAAAGAATAATTGAAATCTCTTTCTGGATATTGTCCAAATTGAGACATTAATCCAAAAAATTGATCAGTCCATTCTGGAAAAGAAAAATTTGTAGAACTAAACATAGTGTCAAAAAATGGATAATAATTTATTATTTTGTGTAAGGTTTCATACACTCTATCCATTCTAAGAAAAGGTTCTCCGCCCCATGTTTCTATAGTTCTTAATTGACCAATTTTTGGAAACATTTCTTTTGTAAAATTAAAGTAATAATCTCCTTTAAAACTTTCGTCTAGGATTTCATCAATATGTATTAATGCTTTATTTTTATCTATATAACAATATTTACAATTTAAATTACATATTGCTGTTGTATATAAAACTAATGTATCTCTATCTTTTTCCATCTGATACCTCTTTATTTTATTTTGTAATTGTTTTATTTGTGTTAGAAACGTCAATAGTGGTCTAATTTGATTTAGAAGTATTAGAATGATTTAAATTAGAATCTGATCCATTTGTATTAGACCCATAGGAATCTTTACCATTCGTTCTAGTTCCATTAGAATTTGATCCATAAGAATTATAACCATTAGAATTATAACCATTAGAATCTTTACCATATGAATCTTTACCATTTGACTTAGTTCCATTAGAACGAGTTCCATTTGATTTAGAACCGTTACTTTCATCTCCATGGGCGCAATAGCAAGTATCCATATTAGTACCATTTTGACAAGTTGATGCGGAATTAGGATATCTTGAACCAGAAATATCAGAATTGGCTCCATAATTATTCCCACCCTTGGAATTAACACCGTTTGATTTCTTAGTATATCCGTTATTCCCATTTGATTTTTTTCCGTTGGTTTCAGTACCATTTGTCCTAGAAAGATTAGATTTACTTAAATAGGAACAAGTTCCATTTGTACAGGTTCCATTTGATTTTTTTACATTACTTTCTTTCCCATATGATTGAGTACCATCGCTATACGTTCCATTACTATTACTTCCATTAGTTTTTGTTCCGTTGGTTTTTGATCCATTGGTTTTAACGCCATTAGAATTAATACCATTAGAATTGGTAGCATTATTACGGCAAATAATAGTTGCTTCTATAGATGATACTGTTCCTTCTAAGGAGCTTTTGTTTAACTATTTTACAACAGCTCCTTCTTGAATAGAGTCAAAATTACTGTATGTTGCTTTAGAATAATATGCATCCTATTTCATGCTATTTAACTTATCTTTTAAAGCAGATATATGAGAATATAAAATTGGAGTATTTTCATCTATATTAGGAACCTAAACAGTCTATTGGGAATCTCTAGAGAGTATGGAATTTATTCTATTATACCATTCCTCTATTTCCTATTTATCTATGATATCTAAATTTGACATAGAACTCACTCCTGTATAAATTAACTATTGCCCCAAACGGCAAAAATAGGTTTCCATTCTGAACCATTATAATATTTTAATACCCCATCAGTACTATCTACCCATAAAATTCTAGTATCATCCGGAGCCGTTGCCTGTACAATATATGCACTTTTAATTCCCGCTATCGAATTAATTTTTTCATTATAAACAGACAATGGTGTTGAATCATCAATATCTCCTCCATTGTCTAAAATTGCTTGTTTAATTTTACTTTTATTAGAAAGGGTATGTTCTAATTTTGTATTTAAATCTGACATAATTACCTTCCTCCCCTCCCCATTTAGAATATAGAGGGAAAAATCCTATGTTTTAATTAAATTTTATTATTGTAAGACTTATATCACAAAAATTTACACCGTTACTAAAGTAACTATCATTTCGAAGAACTATTGTACTCGTTGCCCCTGGTTTTATAGTAACTCCAACTGGTACATCAAGATAATCATATCCAAACTGTCCAAATACTTTGGGTAAAACTAAAGTTTTGTTTGGATCTAAATTTTCACGAATTGTAATTGAATATGACGAACCAGTTACACTTACACCTGGATAATAATAATAATGAATATGTTTAATTATCCCACCAGAAATAACATTTAAAGAATTTACAGTATCAGCATATTGATCAAATTGGGTTGAAGGGCTAATTAACTCAGCCCCCCCCCCAAATTCTAGTTTACTGCTTCACGAATTGATTCTTTACATTCAGCAGTATGATTTAATTTATCGGAAAGAGTTCCCAACTTAATCATTCCTTTTTTAGTTTATTTTATATATAATAATTAGGACAGTATCCTACACCATTATATACCATTTCAAAATGTAAATGCGGGCCCCTTGAACAACCAGTATTACCAACATATCCTAAAATTTGGCCTTGACTAACAACTTGTCCATAAGAAACTAATGGAGCGCTAACAAAATGTGCATATCTAGTAGTCCAGCCATTTCCATGATCTATTAATACACTGTTGCCGTAAGTTTGTAATGAATTGGAAGGATAACATGTAGTATATCCATCCCAAACTTGAGATTGTATTACAGTTCCACCATCTGCGGCTACTACTGGTGTATTGTATGGAGCAGGATAATCACCAGCGTTATTTGTATCACCACGGCAGTTCGCAGAACCATACCAACCAGATAATGGTAAAATCCAATTACCAGTTGCTCCTCCGCCAGCAGGAGGAGTAGGAGTCCAAAGAGGGCGATTTTTAAATTTGTTATATGCTATAATGGCATTTTGGTATCTTTGCCAATCAGTACCACTTCCACCATATTCATAACACCATTGAAAATCATGAGTAGCTTGTTGAATATTAGTGGCATTTTTAAGTCTGTTATAAGAACCTGAGCATCGTGCTTCCATAGCACCTTGCATTGTGTTATTTAAGAATCTTAATTGATCTTCAAAAGATGCATACCAAATATCTGAACCTCGATAACTTCCAGTTCCAAAAGCTGCTGTCCATTGACAAAGGCCATAAGAAAAATATGGCGTATAACCTATTGCAGTAGGATTTAAATCTGTTGTATTTGGTGTACCACATTCTGCTACCATATTTCCAATGATACCCGCAGCAGCCTGTGGTGTAAAGCCTAATGATCTCAAATAATCCCATACGCGTTCAGCATAAGTACCGTTCATCGGCACGTCTGTTCCAGATTGAATAGTACCATATTTCCAATGATTGTATAAATCTTCAAGCTACTGAAAATGCTTAGCTTTAATTATATCATTCCTACTTACATCTTCCATATGTTCTACTTCATCTTCTGAAGTTCCGCGTAAATCACCTTCAGTAGAAGTTTGCATCAAATGTAACATATCGTTAAATCTTGCTGCGGTTAATATAGATTTATTATCTGTTGCCGAAAATTTATCTATATTCTCTACTCTTGCTTCTTCTTGCGCTTCATTTAAGCGGTCGCAAAAAGACTAAAATTCATCTTTAAGAGGAATTAGAACATCTTTATCAGGTTTATTTTTCCAATGAAATTCCCCAAATTTATCTTTGAAATAGCCTCCTCCTCTAGCACCACTAGCAGAAAATCCTATAGAAGAAAAATCTATCCATGAAACATTCTAATATTCACTAAGAGAATATCCAGTTAGTCTCACTCTGCCAGCAGGTGGATATCCACCCCACATTTCTGATACATAAATCATTTGTGTTTCTGGATCATATCCTTCACAAATGGCAACATGAATACAAGAAGCGGCTAAACAACCTGGTGTAGTTGAAATAACTAATCCAGCTAATGTACCTACTGTAGCTAATGCTTCACTCGTAGAATACACTGGAAAACCTCTCTACCTAGCAGTACTAGCCCATTCTGCACCAGTTGCACCCCAAGCACCATAAGTACCAATATTTATTCCGGTAATTTGCCAAATTCTATCTATTGCATACCAAGGACATTGATAATTCCAACCACCGCCAGTTTGACACTAGTTTCCATCATTTGTCGCGCATTGATTAATATAAGTAGTAGGCTCTATCTCAGAATAACCTGACATATCTAAAATACAGTTTCCTGCGGCGGTAGCATAACAATCACTATAAGCTATATCTATAGACATTTAAATCATCCCAAGAGCGCTTGGTAACTATCCTTCAGAGCTCGCACCACCACATCAACTTTTCCAGTTAAATCAATTAAAAATATAATATAATCGCTTAATTTTTCACTATTTGAATTAATTGTGTTCTCAGTAAGCGCAATTAATTTTGAAAGATAAATATTACCATCTTCTAAGATGTTTAATTTACTCTCAAAATAATTTTGTCTTGCTTCAAGTGGTACACCATCTGTTAAATCAAACATATCAAAAACCATGCGGCAAGTGACATATGTTTGTTCATTTGTACCTAACATATTAATATAGGTTTTAAGATTTGTCATTTAATAACCCCTTTAATTTTTCTTACATATATTATATCATAAAAATTAAAAAAAGTCAAAAAAATTAAGGGGGATTTATTCCCCTTAATATAAATCTCCATATATTCTTCTAAATGGAAGTGTTTTAGAATGCGCCCATGCTAATAACTATGTCCATTCAGATAAATATTTTCTTTTTAGTGAGTAAGAATTACACCACTATAACCAGCCTTTATAGCTATTAACTACACAACTTTGATGTGATGTTAAAGTTTTATGAGTTAATAGATATTTCTATATTTTAATCATTGATTTTATAAAACGTTTTTTAGTTTTCTTTCTTAATAATCTATGTGTATGATAAGTTACATAGCCAACAAAGTCTATTCCTCTTGACTCTACTGGAAATACTTGATAGTTACTTTTTAATTCTAATTTAAGCTCATTATTAAGATATTCACTCATATTTTTTCTTAATTGATGTAGAAATTCTTTGCTATCACTTAAAATAATTATATCATCCATATAACGAATTATATATTTAGCTTTCTTCTATTCAACTAACCAATGGTCAAAATAACTTAAATAAAAATTAGCTAAATACTATGAAAGATAAGAACCTATTGGTAATCCTTTATTATGACTGTCAATGATTAAATCTAGAATCCAAAGCAGTTCAGGGTCTTTAAATTTTCTTCTTAACATCTATTTTAATATATCTTTATTAATAGACGGATAAAAATGATGAATATCAACTTTTAAGCAATATTTAGTCCCTTCTACATCTTTTAAATATTTATCTAACAAAGATAATGCTTTGTGAATACCTCTGTTCGGCAATGAAGCACAAGTAAAATTGGTAAATTGCTTTTCAAATATAGAATCAATCTATAACATAATAGCCCATTGAATTATTCTATGTGGATAGTAAGATAGCTTATTTAATTCTCTTACTTTTCCTTTATCATTAATGAATTTTTTAGTATAATCAGTAGGTTTTATATTATATGAATATGAAATTAACATTTTCTATATTTCTTTGCAATACTTCATTGGATTTTTATTTACCATTTGCACTTCATAATAATATGCTTTATCTTTACTAGCCATTTTATGCGCTTTCATTATATTATCTATATCACATATTTTACTGTAAATATTACCGTAACGTTTTATAAAATCACCTTATTATATTTAATGTTACTCTTTAATCTTTATTTTATATCTCATTTCTTTTTTCTTTCTTGAAAAGGTCAAGCGTTCGACTTAAATACTTACTACTAACACAACCTTGAATTTTATATTTTTTACCAAGAGGTATGGTTATTTCTTCTTTACACACCGAACGCGCGTAAATAGGCACGCCAATGATATAAAATATTATAACGATTAAAGAGTACTTTAGGTGTGCTCCGATATTCGAATTAGAATTCGACGTGGAATTGTTCAAATTCAGATAGAAAGTACCTGCATTAGTACCATTATTCCAATTACTGCTGCAATTACTGAAATTGCTAGAATTAACCTTGCTATTATCTGCAAAATTAAAAATTTTTTAAATAATAGTTTTTAATTCAAATTCAGATTAAGAAATAACCAACAAGATTTTTAACCTTGCATTATATTATAATTTTTATAGAATATTCATAAATATATTTTGTCCAAAAAATTTTAATTAACTTACATGTTTATACATTAGGCGCGCCCCGATATTCGAAAAAGAAATCGACGCGGAACTGCTCAAACTCAGACAGAAAGCACCCGCACTAGCACCATCAGCCCAACTACCGCCGCAATAACCGAAATAGCCAGAAAGAACCCAGCTACTATCCGCAAAATAGGTTGAATCATTACCATTTGTATTATTGTTATAATCTTTTACGAAGCCTATAGTATTAGTACCCATGATCTTATTTATGTATCCATAATAATCTCGCGAAGCTCCCGTCGCAGTGCTGAATTGAAAGTTATTACCATCTGTACCAGTAAATACAGAATTTCTATAATCAGTTTTAATATTTCTATTACTATCACAATACACGCCATCTAACCAACCATATAAATTACCCCAGAAGTCTTCTATTCCAAGGAATTTCATATGCTTAGTCCCATCATTTGGGTCGCCATAACAAAATGGCTAAGACAATGTAGTTCCTAAAACATCCTCTGCACTTGCATCAGTTAATCCTTGTCCTAGTGCTGCTTGACTATTTAAATTTTTATAAATTATAACATATAAACATTGCATCAAAGTTCTAGGAAAGAAAGATTCAAGACTGTATCCAGTACCTTTATTAGCGGCATAAGTTCTAAAATTTATTAATGAAGTACTTACAGTAGGACTTACTCCATTTCTACTATATAAATTATTTCCATCTACATAACCAAAATATGCTCCATAATAAATTTTGTCACAGTCACCATCAGAATTAAGACTATGAGCATAGTAACAATAATCTGCTTTAGCTGGATCGGTAGTTACAGATACATACTGATAATTACCGCTACTCCATAATCTATACCCAATCTTAGGGATTTCCACCATTACATCTCCATCACCGCCAGTTAAATCAGCAGTTCCTCCTCCCTCTTTTTGGGTATAATTATCTTTGTTTAAATAATAAGATACAGAACCATTATTTAACACGCAAGGTTTAATAGATTGAATTATTGGTTCATTCTGCCAACCCGCGTAACCAGGTGTCATTCCTACTGCATCATCCTAATATACACATGCAGTTTCTGGATTAGAATTAGTTGTATCAATTCTAACAGTATAAGTTTTAGGTGGAATAATAAAGTTTGGATATGTGTCAAATTCTGCATCTGTATTTACTACTTCTGATTCATTTAATATATTAATAGCCATGCGAATAGCTTCTTTAGTTGAAGCTACTTTGTTTAATTTTGTAATTAAATCAGACATAAGAGAAACACTCCTCTTTATATTTTATGTTATAAAAATATAAATGGGGTAATGCTTTATAACATTACTCCACCATTTTTCTTTGTTAAATTTTGTATTATGGGCATGTAAAAATAGAACTTGTTGTATTCATATACAGAGGTTTTTATATGAGTTAATTTATCGTTTAATGTTCCCATTAAAGCACCTCTTATATTAAAGCAATTTTCTCTGCTAAATTTTGTACCATCACGTCATGAGCGTCTACGCCCTTTGTGGAAATGGCATTTCTGATACTGTCTATCGCGGTTTGTAAGGCAGTTTGTGCAGCTTCAGTAAAATTAGTTTGCGTTTCTACAGGCGTTTTTTCTGATACTAACCCATCAATTGCGGTTTTAATATCTGTGAAACCCGCATTAACAGATAAAGAACCACCTTTAGTATTTATAGCGGATATAATATCTGTTCTACTGGTATTTATTGTTTGCAAATTTTCTGCGATAGTTACATTTGTGATACCAGTAATATATTTATATCGTTCAGAAACTAATTGTTTATAAGTTTCTCCTTTTTCATTGAGGATTATCCCATTTATATCAGTTTTTGGAACAATTTGATTTGCCCCATCTTTTAATGTTTTAATTACGGCTTGATTTTCATCTAAATAATCTTGCCATGCCATAAATCTAATCTCCTTTCTTTTAGAGATTAAATGTTTAAGGGGAGCTTATTCTCCCCTTAAACTTAAATTACTTCACCATTAATTTCATCGACTAGCGCAGCCGCTTGATCGATTAACTGTTGAATTTGAGAGATTTTCTCATCTACCTGTGCTTTAGTATAATAATTGCTTAAATCAGGAGCAGGAACTAAAGTTGACAGCTCAGATTTAAGTACAAAATCACTAGCTGGATGACTTTCTAATGTATCTGCGTCAATGCTACCATCTGGGTCAATGGAAGAAAGCATCTCATCGTCCGCTGTAAGCCAGTGCATATTTGCGTGAGCCGCATCTGAGGTATTGTGGGCTTCTATTTGCGCGCTTACGTCAGGAGTTGGAATTGCGGCAATTTTTTCATCTACATAACTTTTGGTAGTAGCATCATTAGCATTAGTTGGTTTACCTGATAGGACCAAAGCACCAGTTAAAGTACCGCCAGTTAAAGGTAATGCGCCTACTTGTGCGGCGGTTACTTGGTGTGGGTTACTCTTGTTCTCAGTATGTTCTGTTAAATTCTACTGTGCAGTAGATACTAAACCACGAATATCTTCATGCGCACTTGGATTAGTGTTGTGCGCAGTAATTTGGGCGCTCACATCTGGCGTACTCTCTTTAAGCGCATCCAGTTCAGCCTAAACAGATAATCCACTATCAGTATTAACAGCTTCCGCTACAGTTCTAGGCAATACTTGAGTTTCGCCCTGTTTTAATGTTTTAATTTCAGCCATTTAGGTTTTCACGCCCTTTCTTCTAAAGTATAAGATGACCAATTAGGAGCGCCTTGATATGCGCTCAATGAACCAGCTGGAACAGTGATCTTTAATCCCGCATTCGTAGGGAATGCTCCAACCGCAATAGTTGGAGGTGTTGCAGACTGCATTTCTATACGTTTAAGCGAAGTTACACCCATAAAAGCATTTGCCTGAATATTAGTTACAGTAGCTGGTATATTTACATAATACAAACTAGCGCATCCCATAAATGCCATAGAATTAATCTGAGTAGCAGTAGATGGAATCCAGTAGTATTTAAGAGTAGTATAACCTGTAGGAATAGACCCGCCATTAGGAATATAATATTCAAGTCCTAATTGAGCGGAAATGCCGTTTACTGTAACATTTTCAGGTACAATAAGATTCTTAATGTGGCAACTAGAATCAATAGTAAGCGTCGTTACAGACATAGCACCAGCAGTAAGAATAAGTGTATCTACAGTCAAATTAGACAGAGTTTTTGTAATTGCCCCTGAGCCAAAAGAAAGATGAACCATCTTTAATTTTGGAGCTTGAACAGAAGAAAAATCCAATTCGCCTGAAAAAGTAGGTCCAATTACAAGACTAAGCCCTTTAAGGTTAACGCCACTCAAGCCATCCAAAGACGTAGGTATGGATGCAATGCCAATAGTTTTTTCGCTATCTACTGTAGTATCTGTTGTTCCATCATAATTATAAATAAGTGGATTCATAGCTAGAGGAGTATAACAGGTACTTTCAGGACGTTCTGAAGCGGCTTTCTTAAATTCCAATACAGAAGTTTCAACATTATAGGTTTCCAATGTAGAAATTTCTTCTGGAATGCTTGTACTTTCGGTAGAATAAACGATTTCACCACTCAAGTTATATACGTTATTCTTATAAGGATTAAAATCAGGAAGCGCGACACTTACACCTCCACCACTGCCGCCAGTAGTAATCCCATCAATGGCTCCTGCGTATTCAGACAGCTTACTATCTTCTGTAAGGGTTCCGCCTTTACCATTAATAGCAGTTCTAATTGCTTCTTTTGAATTAATAATGGCTTCGAGTTTCTTTTCTGTACTCATATTATTCGATCACCTCGCCATTAATCTTATCGAGCAAGGAGTCAATATTGCCAATAGTAGAATTAAACGTTTCTAATGTTACGTACTTAGCTAATTCATCATTTGATACAAAACCTGCTAAATCGGTTTTTAATGCGTAATTGCCAGCGGGAACGCCACCTAAAGAATCTGCATCTAAACCCAAGTCTTCTACTTCACCTGGTTCTGCATCTTCTGTAGTCACCCATCCCATTGAAGCGTGGGCATCTGGCGCGGTATTATGCTTATTAATAGCGTCGGTAACATCACTACCTAATTCAATATAAGGTAAATCATTAAAATGAGATGTACCATCACCAATTTTTGTCTGAACGCCGCCAGCAGTCATGTCAACATAAACTACTTCATTGAGTAACAACACAGGATTTTGCGAAGTAAAATTTGCTTCTGTATCGCGCTTTTGTTGAACTCTAACATTCAATGTTGGCATTAATTAATTACCTCCTTTTAAGATAATTATAACAAAAAAATGGGGAGAAGTCAAGTTCTTCTCCCCAAGAAATTTAATTAAACATTAACGGTAGCAGAACCGCAATTCAGAATCAATACTGCATCCTGAGTGAGATCATCTACTTTACCACTCTTAGCTACAGGTGCTAGATCGCCATCGTTAGCTTTTGCATCAAGGGCGGTTTGCAGACCATTAATATCTGCTACTGCGGCCTGAGCACGCTGTACAGCTACAACACCATCAGTCTGGGTTACAGCGGTAACAAACTGATTAGCAACTGCCGCATCACTGTTATCTAAGTTACCAATAGCCGTAGTAATTTGTTCAGCTACTGGGGTTTCACCTACAGAAGTCTTTAAGCCTGCGATATCAGAAATAGCCTGTTCCAGACCAGTAACCTTAGATGCATCGATAGCAGCACCGGTGGCGATGTCAGCATTAGTGATAGCGCCTTTTACAGCGTAAGAGCCTTCATCACCAAGCAGTCTCCAAGTTGCAGTACCTTCACCAACTGATTCACAAACATATTCTTTTGCATTGTAAACTACAACATCGCCAACCTTACCAGTATAAGGAGCGTCACCGATAGTTACAGTGCCAGTAGCTGGGTCAGTAGTAGAAGTACCAACATAATGCATTGCGCCAGACAGACCAGAAACCGCATTGTTTACGTCGGTCATGGTAGCCGCCTTGTTGCTTGAAGCGTCATAAGCGGTGTTAAATACTACAGTATCTTGTTTTGCAGCAAGTGCAGTATCTAAACCATTGATATCAGCTACTGCTGGCTGTGCGCGAGTAACGCTTACAACACCGTCAGTTTCATTTACCGCGGTAATGAACTGATGTTCCTTAGCGGAATCAGTGAAATCAAGAGCAGCAACCTTTTCATCAGCATAGGCTTTTGCACCAGCGATAGTATTATCTGCGCCCGTGGCTGGTTCTTCAGGTTCAGCAGGACCAGTTACTTGTGCGATAATATCTGCTACAGTGGTGTAAGCGGCATCTTTAAGACCAGTAACCGCAACATCTGTACCATTGTAAGCAACAGTACCATTAGCAGAACCAGAACCAAGAGTTGGAGCTACCAGAGTAATATCATTTACATCAGTAAAATTTGGGTCGCCAATATCTTTCTTCTGAAGCTTGAAGCCCATATTACCATTCTGAACAATCTGATACTGAGTATTGGTATCATTTACTTCGCCAGAAATGAACTCTTCCAAACCTTCGATATCAGAAGCCTGATAAGTAGGTTTTGTAGCAGCTTTAGCCCATTCGTATACATCGGCGGCCTTAGCGCTCATCCAATCAAGTTCGCTATACTTCTTTGTGCCATCACCAATCTTAGCCATTACAGTTGGTTCAGTCTGTGCTGCACCAGTATCAGCAGGAATTACGCAAAAACCAATTTCACCGTTCTTGAGAACAATGTCATTCGCCTGCCAATTTTCATAAGTATCGCATTTAAGTTGAATACGAGTATTTAATGTTGCCATTTATTTAATTTCCCCCTAAAATACTTGTTCCACAATAAAGAATTAAATCTTCACCTGCGGTTTGAGATAATTTATTTACATTAATATTATTAACGGTCATAACACCGTCAATACCAACAGAAACAGTATTTTCATTAGTGCTACTTTTTACTAAGCCTAATGCTTCTGCGGTAGCCGCAGGAATAGTTACAACGCCGCTTGCAGGAACTAAATCTACTTCGCCAGCTTTAATGCCTTTGATAGTAGCTTCTAATGCCGCAGGAAGCCCATCAATTTTACTTTGTGGGATAGTGCCTACAGAAAGTTCTCCTTGTTCACTTACTACTAACTCGTTGGCAGCAACAGTTTTAATATTCGCAAGCCCTTCTACCTTAGTGATTAAAGCGTCACTAATAAGAGATGCGCCTTCAACTTTGTCTACCTTTTTGTTTATTTGATCGAGAACATTCTGTGGAACACTAATTTGCCCAGCATTAATTTCAGTTTCATCTGTAAGAACACAGATTAATTCACCAGAATCATTAATATATAATTTTTTAATTCCAGTTGATCCTGCTACAACAGCAGCATTGATTTCATTTATAGCTTTAACTATACTATCTTTATTTGAAGTAGCTAATTCGGTTAAATTACCTACTTTAGCATCTTCAGCAAATGCCAGTCCTTTTTCAAATATCAGAGAACGGCTACCTTCATCATATTTAATATTAGTAATAGCATTACCAGTATTTAAAACATCATCAATTTTAACACCAGTCGCGCCAGTATCAAGATTAATCTTAACCATACCAGTCATTTGCTGACTCCAAGTATAAAGCGCGTTATCTGCATTTACATAATATAATGTAGTTGTTACGCTTGTTCCATCTTTTGGCAAATCAGCAAAATTTTGCACAACAGTAATATCACTAATTTTTATACGTTGGGTGCCGCTAATATCAAAATATAGAGAAGGTTTATCTGTAGTTACATATAAAGCCCCTTCTCTATAAGAACTAGGGAGACTGGCTTGTGGACCCTTATATAATGAAAGTTGAGCCATTATTCTCCCCCTTAATATTTAATTATTCCATATTCTGCCATTCAATAGCAGCCTGAACAGTAGCAATGTTAGAAGTGTTTGTAGCAATATTACCTTTCATTTCAGTAATAACAGTCTTTAAATCTTCTCCTTCGCCGTCTGGTTCATCGGATGGAATAGTGATGTTACCAGCATCTACTTCTTTAAGATTTAACTTACCTTCAAGAATTTGGAACTGATCAGTATTGATCAGATCATTAGTTAATGTGAGGCTAGAACCGTATTCTTTCCATTCATCGCCATCCCAGATATAATTCTTATTATCATCAGTAGTCTGATAGATATCACCTGGTTTATTACCTTCTTGTGGTAAAGATTCTTTATTATCTACTTGACCTTTGAATTCAGTACCGCCAGCAACGATAGCTTCTAAGTCGGTTACACGCTGCGCTAATTCAGCTAATTGTCCCGCAACACCTGGATCACCGCCCGTACCGCCAATGACTTCAAGTAAACCAGATTCATTAATATGAATCGTTGTACCATCTACACCAGCAAGCACCTGTACCCAGTTATCGCGAGTAGAATTTAAAACAAAAGCGCTACCTGTATCAGAGCAGAAATAAACCTTACCTTCGGCCGCAACTTCAAAAGATGGCAAAGAACCCTTGTCATTTACAACACGTAAGCCATCAGTATAAAGATCGTCGCCTTTGAATAATTCTTTAGTGTCAGTACACCAATAAAGTGCATAAGGGTCGCGAGAAGAAAGACCCAAATATTGAGCTTTTGTACCTTGTTTGTAGGAAACTACAGGCATTTACAATTCACTCCTTAAAAAAATTAAGTCATGGGTTCCCATTCAATTTCTCCGTTACCGGATTCTTCTGTTACCATAGGCTCCCATTCAATTTCACCAATATCATCTAGGGTTTCATCTGAAATGTCGCCCCATTCAACATCTCCGCCTGTCCCTGGGGTATTACCGCCACCTGCTGAGGCACATGGACCTTCTTGTTTAACCCATTCGCCGTTGCTATTTTTCTTGTACCAGTTTGAACTCTGAATTACATAGGCGGTACTACCTATAGCGGACTTAATTGCAGCATGATCGGTTGCGAGATTTGCTACATCTGCATCAAAGTCAAGATAGAAAAGCCTTTGATTATATGTAGGTTTCCCGCCCGTGGTAGAACCAAAGTTTATCACGTTCACCCCTCCTTCATAGAGTAATAATTTTAGGAATAGAACTCTTTCATCTTTTTGACCAATTTCCTCTTAAAATTTTCTAAGACCAAAATTGGTTTTGGGTGGTGGATATGTCTGCCATCGCCGGCGCGTCGCACAGCCGCAATACACCCCAATATCTAAAACATAAAAAAAGAAAGAGTGGCAATAAACCACTCTTTATATAAACAAGAGGAAGAAAGAAATTAAAAAGATAGAACCTCGTTGCTAATTCTTTCTTTAATTAAGGGAACGGCGATAGTATCTGTTTTTCAATACAAGATGTAGACGACAGACTTTTTATTCTTGTGTTCTTTGTAAACTACATTTCTCCAATTAAATTAGCCGATACATGGATTACGGAACATTTTCAACTCTCGTAGAAAGGAATAAAGAGCTTACTATCCTATTCTTCACGAACGTCCTTTCATATTCGTTACTTACCAATTCCAATCATCATCTTCTTCAAGCCAGTTGTCAATCTCGTCCCAATCTTCATTGTCATAAGTGTAATATTCATCACTTTGAGATTCACATAAGAAGTCATCCAACCATATCATATTCATCAACCTCTTTCATCCAAGATTTATCTTTGCGGTTATAGCTTCCTTTACCTTTGCGGATTTTAGTGCGGTATCCACGCTTCTTAAAATGAAGATAACCTTGCAATTCTTCATCGGACTTTTTAAAAACTTTCTTATTCATTTTTTATCAAGCTCCTTATATTTAACAACTAACTTAGTTTTTTGTCCGTCAAGATAAGGTTTTCCTAACTGAATTTGCCAATGAACAATTTCTTCACCATCTTTATGAAGTAATTTTTTTATTAATTCATCTAGTGAATATTCAACAATTTTCATTTTCTTTTTTCCTTTCTATAAGAATATTATACAACATTTTTTATAGAAAATCAATTCAAAAACAGCCACTGACAGGACTTGAACCTGCAAAACCTAGCGATTACAAATCGCTCGCGCTACCAGTTGCGCCACAGTGGCAAAAGTGTAAATTGAGGGGAAATAATTCCCCTCATAATCCTACATAACTAACCAACGGTTCCAACGGGAATTGAACCCGTATTACTAGAGTGACAATCTAGCGTACTAACCATTATACTATGGAACCAAATACAGATGGCGCCAGCTACTATGGACGGATTCGCCCACGTACCTTATTCCTGTAAATTGCTGGGAATTTTTCCCTAGGCGCGCCTATGTGCCAGATAGAATTTGAATCTATATCTTACATCTTAAAAGGATGTTGTTCTACCTGTTGAACTACTAGCACTTAAATTGCGGAGCATCGGTATCGCACCGATCTTAGAGTGGAGTATGAATCCACCGAGAACTCTATGCCTCCCGCCCGCTACATTAACTCTGGTGGCAGGGCTCGGACCTGCGACATCAAGATTAACAGTCTTGCGCTCTACCGACTGAGCTACACCAGAATATTTGCAACCATTAACGCAGGTTGCCCGCGGGAAAATACCTATGTAGCTTGAGATAGCTGGATTCGGACCAGTAAAAGTTCCATTTAACTCTACCTCAACTATTTATTGTATTATAGTAAATTTCGCCTAACAGTGGATGTGAATCACTGAACTGGGCTACTACGAGTCGAACGTAGACTATAGGTGTCAAAGACCTAGGTACTAACCATTATACGATAGCCCAATATTAATGAAATTCTCTCAAAAATGAATATCTTATAGACCTTCGTCTTACTGATGATTATCCCAGAATATATTTACCTACAGAGAAGATAGGCGCGGGCTAGCGGGAGCTACCCTCTAGCATTCCTACCCTAGAACTAAGTTCACAAGCTCTGGCTCAGATGGCTATGAGCACTTTCACGGTCTTTTCGCATTTGTTCATATTCTTACCCAAGAGTATAAATCTTTACCTAAGAATGTAAAAGCTATTGCCTTCCGCTACTCGTCCTTGCGCAAATGTCTTATACAGAAGTTTCCTTCCTTCACGGCAAGCTAGTTTATTGGCTTTTCTAAGGTTTGCAGCGCTGCCAAGCTACCACCTAACTTAGATTTAGGAGATGGTATTAACATCTCCCGCTATTACACTAGCGACACTTTCAGGGGTTTTATTCCTAATAATCTCAGCACTGTGTCTTAGGAGTTGGCTTCGAGCCTCCGTTCGGAAAAGTCACCTTTTCCGAACCAGTCGAGTATCCTCAAGTATCCTTGATTCGTTGCTCCTGTCCTTTTCAACACATCTCAGCCTGATTAGCTACCAGGTTTAGCACTGAGTTATAAGATATTCATTTTTCAAAGAACGCTTACATAAATATTATATCATATTTTCTTTTAAATTTCAAATTAAATAATAGGATGTTCTATCCATTGCCACTAACCACCCAAGGGGAACTTCCCCTCGAATGGTGCCAGACTCGAACTGACATCTTCCCATTATTTAATTTTTACTCTAAAAAGAGGTGATAGAATAACAATATTAACTTTATTCTGCCCTAGGAGAGATTCGAACTCCCAACCTGATAAACACAGGTACTTGGCTCTAAACCAAGCATGTATAGCCAATTCCAACACTAGGGCATTTAATCCCGCCTACCGGACTTGCACCGGTACGCCATATGTCTAGGCACAGGTTTTTAAGACCTGGGTGTCTGCTAATTCCACCAAGGCGGGTTATTCATTTATCTGGTATCAATTATATTCCAGAACAGGGGCCGGGAGATTCGAACTCAATTCCATTACAAGCTTTTGGAGAGCTGCGTAATACCAATTATACTAGACCCCTATACACCCACTAATTAAAGTGGGTATACGCATATTTCAAAGAAGATGAGTTATTTAATCACCATCTGCAATCCTAGCGGCTGGGTATGATCCAGCAACCTCTCGATTATAAGTCGAACGCGCTAGCCAATTGCGCCACGCTAGGCCAGATTATTAAATGGTCAGAGCTGGATTTGCACCAACGTAGCACTAGGCGGATGATTTACAGTCATCTGGGTTTGTCTACTTCCCTATCTGACCCCAATACTCTAGGCGGGATTTGAACCCACAATCTCTACCTTGAAAGGGTAGCGAGTTAACCAATTCCTCCACTAGAGCATTTATATTATTCAACCTCAATAGGTTTCCATTTTTCGTAATTATCTCTTTCTTCTTCGGTCATATCATACCAATTTTTATAACCAAAGTCTTTCTGATAATCTCTTACAAGGTCATCAACATCCCAAATACTTTCCGCAAAAGCTTCACAACAATCCTCGATAACATCTTCCATAAGCCACTTATAACATTCGTTCATTAGCATACGTTCAATTTCTTCTGGAAGACCTCTACCATAGAAGTGAGTATAAGGATTTACATAATGTCCATAACCGCCAAGGATTACATAATTTTCATCTTTCTTAAAATCCAAGAAATAAATTACATTAAATTCATCAGATTCATAAACAGTGAGTTCATATTTATCATTCCAGATATAACGAGCAGTGTAATCACACATTTCTTCTTCGTCTTGCCACTTATCATCAATTTCATAAATCAAAGCATCACGATTATATTTGAAAGGAAAAATTTCCTCATCAGGTTCATGCCTCATCAATTTACCATTATGAAAACAAATTCTAGTATGATCGATACAAGCCATAATTATCTTTCCTTTCTTTTCTCAACTTTGCTTATATATTATATCATTTTTTCTTTTAAAAGTCAAATTTTTCTTTAATTTTTTTAGCTACTAAAGTGTAATTATCGAATTGCCGCCATTCTTTTTGATTACCTTTTTCATCTATAAGAATACAATTATAACCGCCACTTCTTAATTTATAAACTTGAACTTTATTTACCAAGATATTAGGAGTGTAATAAGCCTGAACAAAACTTCCATAAGAAATACAATCAATAAAATCTTGACCATTTATTTCAAACATTTTTATTCACTCCTTATCTTGTATAAATATTATACCATATTTTATTTTTAAAATCAAATTATGTAAGAATAAACCTTGAAACCGCATCAATACAGTCTGAACAGCTTCTAAAAGAATCGCATTCTCCTAAATTATTTTCTTCCATCCATTCAAGAATGGGGCACCTATTATGATTATCATAAACAAACTTATATAAAAGTTTGACCAAAAGTTCTTGCTTATCCATGACTTCTACCTCAGTCAAAATATTTGATTCTAATTTTTTCTCCAACATCACTGTTCTTGCGGATTCGTTTAGATTCTACAAGGCGGTTTCCACTAAGCAACTGAACATTATATTCTCCCGCTTCTTTCATATTAGAGACACAAACTGTGTCAAAATCATATTCAAAAGAGCGGAAACTATTTAAGAAAGTATCTCGCCCAATATCCTCAATAAATTTTTCTTTACATAGCGTTACACTATTACTCATATTACCATTCCCCTTCTTCAAGCAAATGAATTAAATTTCCTTTACAAACTTCACAACTTATTTGTTCACATGGAGGCAATACATCAAAACCTTCAGCTTCTTTTCTAAGGATATAAATAAGGCAACCGCCTTCTTCAAAAGGTTTTAGTGGAAGTTCGCTAGTACCTTCAGCAATATCATAATTATAAAGAAAGTCTACGAGATAAGAAATGTTATTAGGCATAATTAATCAACCTCTTCCAAAGTAATATCTGTTGAAAGCTCAAAATCTATAGTTTCATAATCATCAATTTCAAATATACCATAATTCCATGCAACATCTTCATCTTCGAGCATTTTTCTAGCTTCTTCTTCTGAGTCAGCTTCAATATGACCTCTAAGAGCACCAAAACCTTGAAGATCAATCCACTCAGTCGGAATTTCAAATTTAAATTTCATATTTATCATTTCCTTTCCTTACCTTGTATATATATTATACTATTTTTTAAGAAAAAAATCAATATAAATTTTCTTCTTCCTATGCTTGTATTTCTATGAACTCTCCATCAACTTGAAACCAAACTGTTTCATCGTGATACATAATCTCTTGCTCAACCCATGGATCATCCTCATTTTTCCTTATCATAATTTTCATTTATTTTCTCCCCTCGGCAGCTCTGGCAATGGCATCCAGTGCGTGATTTCGTATCTCATGCCTCGCGCGGTAAAGATGCTAGTTTCTCTGAAAATAAATAAATTAAATTCCAAAGCTACTGTATCATCTACTGACACAAAAAACTGACCACCTTTATAAAACGCAAAGAAAATACCTGATTCCGTGCGCATTCCTTCATCATCAGTTCCATAGATAACAACAAGGATTCTACTTCTGTCCTCTGGTAATCTGTCTTTGACACTAATCCAGTCCTCCGGCTTCAGATCATCGTCGTTCTCAAGCAATGGTGGTTCTGGTTCTTCATACTCTGCGTTGAGCCATTTTTCGACGTTTTTGACGGTGTAAAATTCACAATCATAGCAACTCCTCTCAGCACAGCTTTCACCATAAATAGCTGTGCGCAACTTTCTGCAAGCATTCTCCAACGCAACCGCCAGCAGCTTGTCTTTGTAAAATTCTTTATTTGTCATTATTAACCTTTCCCCCGTTAATAGTCTCCTAGCTGTGGATAAATATAAGTATCATACGCAAAGCTGCCAATATCTTCATCATCTACAATAGTCATAATCTTACCCATTACATTGCCTTCTGTATCAAAATATACAATATCAATATTACGCGCAAAATTTTCATACAATACTTTTAGATAGAAAGCGCCCTCACAACAATCTAGCCATCTATAAAAATGATTTTTTGTATATTTATTAGATTCTTGACCAAACTTAGAAAAGAAATCTTCTTTTGTAATACTTGCAGAAATCATATTAAACTCCTTTAAAACAGGATATAAAAATTTATAATATAAGTCTAAATACTCTTCTATTTTTAAATAAAGAAAAGCTCTGTTTTGTTCTACTTTAAATAAAATTTTATTATTGTTTGTAATCTTTAAGTAAACTGGTAAAGTCGAATCAAACATATTAGACCAACTATATTTTTCTATCTCCTTAAAATCTACATAAACTGAAATCATCATGATAAAATCTTTTTAATATCCCTAATAATTTCTTCTTCTGGATACAACGCACCATTTGATTTACCTACTGCGGCCCACCCTAATTCAACAGGAGTTACAGTTCTAGGAAGGTCTGCGGGCACCTCAATATCAGATGGAAAATACCATCCCCAAAGTCTGCAATTGCGGGCTTCTGATTTTCTAAACCAATCTTCATTATGGTCATTAATTCCCTTGAAGATAGTAATATAACCCTTTTCGCCAAAACCTAATACTTCTCTCTGTTGAGTTGGTTCCGCGGTCGAACTACTAGATTTAGTATTCTTTTCCTTAAATGCCGCGTCTGTAGACTTATATAGGCGAACCCGCTTAACATTACCATTCTTAGGATTAATTACCTCAACATACCAACGATTGGTACTTGTGTCTTTCATAGGTTCGCTCGCACGTTCCCAATCGCGATATGTTTTAGCAGTAATCATTTCATCTACTGGATGGATCGTCATGGTATACTTCAACTCCCCGCAAATCAAGAATACATTTCAAACTATTGATTAATGCATCAGTGATAGCAATACACATTGCATTACTTGGATAAGAATATGCGGTCATAATGGAAACCGCGGTATAAATATCGTCATAAATATTCATACCATTAACAACACTAGGAAATTCATCAATAACTTTTCTCAAATAAACAAAGTTATTTGGATATTCCTGTTCAAGTCGAACCAAAAATTCTTTAAACATAGCGGTTGCCATATTATCAAACTTATCCCTAAAGAAGTAAGAAAGGAACATAATCATGAAAGATTCAGGAACACTATCTTCTTCTGGAATATAGTCTGGCAACATATATTTTTCCAAATACAAATTATCAAAGTTCTTCATGATTAGCCCACCCTTCTTCGATATCAAAATTAGCTTTCATGTATTCTGCGGTTGCATCGTGTAGTGCATAAACAATAAGTTCAATCATTTTATTGATGCCTATCTTATCATAAATGATAAAAACATTTACAGCATTAAACAGAGAGTCTTCGATTACGCTAAGAGCATGGTCAGAAAGATTGTCAGTAATGTCAGTCATAAGGTATTTTTCCTTATCTACAAGACTAGCAAACTCTTCGGCAGTCTGAATATCAATATTATTATATACCATGTCCTGATAAAAAGTGGTACTAAATACAAGAAGCAACATAGATTCTGGAATAGAATAATATTCATCATCCATCTGCCATTCTGGAATAGACTTAATATAATTTTTTAAATAACTTTTCTTTTTCATAATTTATCACCTCTTATATTTATATTATACCATTTTTTATAAAAAATATCAATCTTACTTTTTCATTGCCCACTTAATACCATAACGAATAAGTAAATCATTAATAATAGAAAGCGCGCAGCCGGCAACAAACACTACACCTAGCCGCTTAATCATTTTCTTCATAGTTATTCACCCAATATACCAATCCCAAACTAAGACCCACACTAACAATAGGAATAATAAAATACCAATACCAAACCACACCTGCCGCAATACAATTAATAATTGATAAGCAACAGATGATAACAAGAAGGGTAAACAGAAGTTTTTCTAACAACTCATTCTTCATCATTAGAAATCACCTCACAACTATCAGGAAAAATACCTTGAAGAGTCATGATATTACCTGTCTACCCAATCATCACCCAACATTTTTCATCATGATAGAACATGAAAGTTGATTTAATATTCATACTCTATCTTTTAATATTAACCTAAGTTCCTGGTTTCACTTTAGTCCAATCGATCACGCTTGCGTTCTCTCCCTTCAAAGAACTTATCAAGAGTAAAGCCAACAATAACACCAATGATAATAGAAATAACTACAGAAAGAACCCCAGCCCCATTAATAACCAACATAACGACATTACACAAAAGCATAATAGTAATCAAAATTGCAAGCAAATTTTCTCTATTCATTTATTCTTCTCCTTGTTCATAAACCTTAACATTCTTTACTTCTGGAAATGAGATATAAATATATTTATAACCACATGGGGTGTTCGCGCTTGGGGCAACACTTACCGAGTAACCTGGAATAAGATTGATTGCGGCAAACATACCTTCAAGGTAATCTGTATTAAAATCAAAGTCTTGATTGTAACAATCCGCGAGTTCATATCTAATCTTATCTACAAGTCTTTTATCTATTTCTTCAAGACGTTCATAAGGGTCGCAATCTAAAAGGCGTACATTTTTGTATGGAACCATCATGATTGTTTTTCCGCCTTCAAAAAAATCATCATAAATTTCTTCATAAACCCAAATCTGATTGTCATGAATCATAGCAAATTCGCGCTTCTCCCAGTAAGTACTAAGATCAGCTTTAACTTCTACCAATGTACCTGGTTTTACATATGCCCATTTAATCAGTTCTTCTGGTTTCATTCTATCACTTCCTTAAACATCATAACTTACTCTTGGTTCATACTTCATTTGATTTAATAATTCAAATACATCTTGATCTGTAGCTTGAATTATCCCAATTTGTTTTCCATTATGAAAGATAGCAAATACATTATTTCCTACCTCACAATAGGAAAAATCTAAAAGTTTTTTCATCAATTTCTTTACCTTTCATATATATTATATCATTTTTCTTCTTCATTTTCAAATTTACGATAACCGTCTAACCAGCCTGAAAGATAGGAAAACACTATAAAATCAAGATAGAAGATTGTAGCTGAAATTGTAAGTAAAGAACGATTTTCTGGAAAAATAAAACTGCTAATTAAACACAGAAAACCAATAATAAAAATTACAAATTTAATGTTTAAAAATCTTTTGTACATTTTATACATATGAGATTCTTGCATCTTCAATTCCTTTCTCACGAGCGTCTTCAATAAGTTCTTGTGCTCCAGAAATAGTTTCTGCTCGGCCAAGAATCACGCTATAGAATCTGTGAGGATTTTGACCATATTCGCGTACAAAAGCATTAGGAAACCTTTCCTGTAAATTGCGGGCTTCAATACCTGCATCTTCAAGACTAGTAAAATTACCAATACTAATATATTTACTACCTTTACCTGGATCATTAGCAAAACTAGTCAATACATTATATTTATGCTTAGTATTCTTTTGCGTTCCAGCCAAAAGCTCACCATAATATTCAATAAAAGGGTCATCACTTTCGCTGCTGGTATAATAAATTACTTCAAGAGAAGTATAATTAAGGCGGCGACAATAATATACAATAGTATCAATATGAGAACCATAAAAAATATCATACATTTCTGTTGGATAATCTTGATAACCAATTGCAATAATTTTTACTGCGTCCTTAAAGTCGTAATTTTGAATCGCGCCATCTTCAATAACAAAAGTGCTGATAAAGCGGTCTGTCCCAATAACCAAACGAGGATAACTTACACTTTTTTCTTTTGGTAATTCTTCAGAATCTTTAAGTTGGAAGGAATCATATTCTTTTTTATTAAGCTGAATAGCTAGAAATTTTTCCTTTGGATTATCTCCTTCAGGATAAATATAATGTTCAATCATTTAAATAATCCTCCATTCTTAAAGTAAAATTTTCATCATGCTTTTTTGAAAACATAATTTCTTTAATTACAGGAATATCATATTCTTTTTCTTGATAACCACTCAAAGTAACAGAGATACCTTCAATCTCTTCTAGCGCGTCACAAACTCCTAGGAGATAAGAATAAGCCATAGCTAAATCTTTGCTTAAATATTCTTTTTTAGAAAGAAAATCTTCCAAGCTAATGGCTAATGAATCAGCTCCTTCTTTTTTATATGCGTTATATGTATCAATATAATCTCTATAGACTGATGTTAAAAATTCTTGTACACTAATCATATCAAAGCCCCAATCTTGCCATTAAATCAAGTACTTCTTGGCGTTCTTTTTCATTAATATTTAAATGCCGCACATTAGGATTTTTATTTTCTTTAATCTCTTCTGCGGTTGTCTTTCTAGTTAAACCTTCTTTTGGGCATACGCAAGAGATGGCGATTTGTACTCGTTCGCCGCCATCATCTTCATATACATATAATTTATTATTTTCCGTACCTACATAATCGTTTCCGTATATTTCACGGATACGATTCATAACTCTTTCTTTAGCTAACGAACCTCTCGCCATATTCTTCTTCCTCTTCTTCTAAATATTCATAGCACACATTACAAATATTGTCATCATGCATTTCTCTTTTTAAAAAGTAATAACCGCAATTATTACAAAAACTTACTTCTTCTTCTCTGCAAGTTGAACAAAGATTCCATGCGATTCCATCACCATCAAGAAATTCTTCTTCATAGTTTCCATTATATTTACAACCACAAACTTCACAAACACGAATACTATCATCGAGATTTTCTCCATATTCGAGTTCACATTCGTCGCACATCATAGTAAATTTCAGATTGTATTCACACTGATCTTCAGTTTCGTACTCGCCGCAACGCATACAAGGTACAGTTGCCCCAATATGAAAATGAGAACCTTCTTCAAGATTGATAGAAACAATATCTTTATAAGTAGAAGAATACTTTACATCATTATAATGATCTCCTTCGTCAGTAATCTTACCATAAAGATTATGATGATTAACAATATCAGTTTTCTCTACTTCAATAAAATTCTTAATAATTTTATCAATCACAAGATTTTCAGCAGAGGTCGATTCAAACGGATATTGTCGACCAAAAAGGATAGCGTTCATATCATTAGAAAAATGAAGTAACATTCTCCATTTTTTACTATTCCATTTAATATCACCAAAACCCGCGAGTTCCTCTTCTTGACCGCTACTAAGATATACAATAGCGGTTGAAGAATCCATCATATATGAAAGAATCCCTCGACGATATTCTCCGTCTAAAGCCATACAGCTATGCCAACCGCAATTATTTACACTCATAGATAAGAAATCAAGTGGATGAACTGAAATAGTAAGATACCCACTTACTTTATTTTCCTGAATAATCATGGATGCGGCATCTTGTAATTCGCGCAATTCTTTATCTGTAAGGTTAAAGCGCTTAAATGCTTTAATTACTTTCATACCTTTTGGTACTTTATTTTGATATGCTTCTTCAACAATATTTTCATAAAAATTTTTTTCACCGCAATGCTTAATGAATGAATACAAATCTCTATCACTATAATTTTCCGCAACATAACTTAAAAAACTTTTATAGCGCTCTTGCTTTACTTTTTTTGAAAGTTCAAAAGTTATTTTTTCAGGATAAGTATAAGTAAGTCCACCGAACATTTCAATGAACTTACTTTTAGCTTCGTAAAAATCTTCTTCTAGTAAATCAGTACGAGGATTTTCTATCTCTTGAGAATATTCAATTACATACTTAACATCATCAAAAATATTCATATTTATCACCTCATACTAATATTATATCATTTTTCTTAAAAGTTATCAAATTAGTTTATTGCGATTCTCGCTATCTTTCTTTAAGGTGAATAGAGAATTACTAAAATTGATTGCGGTTTCACAGAAATTACAGTGGCCGCCTTCTTGACATTTATGTTTGCAGTTAGCTCTTGTTTTACCTATCTCTTTAGGCATAATTAAATTATTTACATTTACATCAAAGTTAGAAAAGAGTAGATTTAAATTTCCAGGCCATGATTTATCGTTTTTATAGACATGCAGGAGGGTTTTTTCTTTTTGTAAATCACAGTCTAAGAAATCAAAAATATAAATATTTTCATAATATTCTACATCTTCTGGACGAACCCATTGACCATATAAACCATTTTCTCTAGGAATATATGCTTCATAAGCAATATTAGGACACATTCTAACTTTTACATTTGAATTTGAAAAAGCTTTCATATTATGAGTGAGTGGGCCGCTAATAGAAATATATTCTACTCCCAAATCCTTTAGTGCGTTAAAGTCATACATTGAATTAACTGGTTCATTAAAATAATATTTTAAACCAATTGCCGCGGCCTGTTCAAAATCCGCAATGTTCCAAAGCGATAAAACAATATTATCCGTCCAACCTCTCCAAACACGCAATTTATCTGCTTGCTCTGGTGTTAGTAAAAGGATTTCAAAAATAAAAGTCTTATCTGGAACCTTTTCATACACTACAGGAAACGATTCAAAATCATTTTTTGCTATAATAATTTCGTCCGCTTCCCGCAGCGTATTTAAATCCTGTCTGCTAGAGACACTATATTTCATTCACACACCTTCTTATAACCTTTATAAGTTTTTCCAGTAGCCGCAAGAGTTACTTCTCCACGCACCACTTTACCAAGATTAACAAGTTTGGTAAGTCTATTTTGTACTTTACCCTTGCTATAACCAGTGCGGTTTACCAAATCTGGAATCATACTGAAGGTTTCAGTATCTAAAGCCGCAAAAACCGCCTTAGAAATTTCATCTTGTCCTTCTGCAAGACCTTCTTTCTGAAGCTCAGTGATTTTGCGATCAACAAAAGTACGCAAATCATGTAAAGTTACAGACTTGTCATTCTCTTCATCATAGACAAAGTTCAATCTATGTGGATCGCCATTATTTTCATACTGAGAAAGCAGAACGTCAAGACCTTTATACATTTTCATATCATTTGCACTCATAATTAACAACTCCTTTATCTTTTTCTATATTATATCATATTTTTTCTTAATACACATTCATTATAAATTTAACATTAACCAATAACGTCCTACTTCGCCACTAATTTTAAATGAAATTTTGTCTACAACTTCATAATCACATCTAGGAAGTGGCTTCTCAATACCATTGTCATCTCTCATCTTTTGATAAGGATACCACATAGCATCAATACCAGCTTCTGAAAGTTCATCAAAGTAAACATATGTATGATTATATTTATCCAATCTAATTTTTGTTTCTGGTTTTAAAATTTTTGGAAGATTCTTTTTCAAAATTGAAATATAAAAACCAGTAGAAATAGTTTCATCCATAGCTACTTCAAGGTCTAACCAAGCTTCTTCTTCTTTTTCAAAAATTTCTTTAGTGCAATAGTCTATTGCATAAGGATTAAATTCTGCTTCAACCCCATCAATTAAACAATCAAGACATGATTTACTACCATCTGGCATTTCACGAATATCTTTTTCTGGAACTTCTCTACCGCAATAGTCACAATAGATTTTTGGAGAACAAAAGTTACAAATAATATTTCCAGCGTTATATCTTGGATAATCTGGATTAATGGTGCCGCAGCCTAAGCAAATAACAGGAGCAGTAAAATCAAGAACTCTTACAATACATTTGTCGTCATTAGTACAATAAAAAATATGTTTGTTATCCGCAAAGTCATCTTCATAAATATCCGCGGAATCCATTCCATCTTCATCAATCCAGTTATACTCAGCGCTAAAAGGAATATTTTTAAGACAATATTTATATTTGTTTCCAGAAAGTTTATTTAAAGTTTTTAATGCAATTTCATCTAATGCAGGATTATCATATGGATAACCATGAACGCCTACAAGTACATCTCCATCAATATAGAAAAAATTGCGCCACTTTTTATTGCTTACTTCAAGTTCTTCAAGATGCATTGGTTTATGAGATTCAAGATAAGCAATAACAGTATATGGATTCATCATATATGCAATAGTGGCGCGAAAATTATCTCCAGTAGATTTGAATGGATTGTAACAAGATGACCAGCCGCATTCATTTACACTTGCGGTAAGATAATCAATAGGATGAATAGAAAGACAAAGATTACCTTCTAAATATTTTTGATTTAAGATAAGAGAAACGTCTTTAGACGCGGAACGTACAAAATCTGCAAAGCCATTAGACATTTTAGATGCAAGTTTAATTGCGGTTTTAAAGAAGCGACAATTTTTTTGTACCTTAAAATCTCCTACTAAAAAAGTAGAGCCAGTATAGCGGTTTTGTGCATAATACTTCGCGTTGGTATAGAAATCAAGAATTTTATCTCTCTCTTCATAAGAATACCAATTATGAGAAGCCCAATAGTAATCAAAGAAGCGTAAAATTCCTTCAACATATTTATCAAATTTTTCTGATTCAGAAAGTTTCTCAATCATTTCTTCTTCTGAAATTTCAATTTTAATTGGGACTTTGTAGATTAATTGATCTCCTAAAAGATGATAAAGAGTTTTGTTCTGTTTTTCCCAGAGGGAGATAAGTTCATTAGTTGCAAAGCTAGTCATATCTTGAGGAATAGTTTCAATCTTTTGATTTTTCTTGTAGTAATCAAAGAAAGCGTCTAATTCCTGTTTAAGATAGCGCATATCAATATCTCCCTTCTTCCATGTAATCAAACAGATAAAACATATCCGAATCTTCTAAGTTAATTCCTTCATCATAGAAGTATTCTTCCAGATAATTGGAATCAAACTCGCCGCATACAGAATACATAGCATCGACCGCTTCACGCATTACTCTGCGCTTTTCTTCTTCTACCATAAAACCTACAAAAGCCATGTCATTCATAAAATCCATCATAAATATCAATTCCTTTCTCTATTTGATATAATAATTATATCATTTTTAAGAAAAAGAGTCAATCGATATGTTTTTCAAGATAGTTTAAAAGAGATTTATAATGGTCATTTGATACTGAGCCATCAAAAGATATTGATAATTGCATATGTTCACCTTTTATTGAAATTTCACTAATTATAGGAGTAAGCTTTACTGAAATAGAATATTTATCATAATCAGTACCTTTTAATTTGAGCATAGCATCAGCATAATCTCTTGCAATAACTATTCCTTTGCAAGTTCCCACAGAGACTCCAGTTGCATATTCTTCTTCATAGAAAAATAAAATCATTCGCTCAATTCTCCTTTATCAATAAGACTTTGAATAGTGCTTTTAGATAGCTCAATAAGAGTATCTTCACTATCATTATACCTTTCTACAACAGAAAGTTTAGTAATATCTCTATCACCATAATATGCATTAAATTTAGTCATAATATCTTCATAAGATTCTGCAAAAATAATACCTTGACAATTTTCAATTTCATCTTGACTATTATAATAAGATACTTCATAAGTGAAAATTCTCATTTCATTCATAGATTCTACACCTCGTTAATATATTAACCCATTCAGTTTTCTCTCTTCTAGTTGTTAGTTCTTTATCTTTAACCGTACCTTTTAGATGAATAATTTTTTCTTTTTGAATTTTAGTTATTTTTTTAGTTACCCAAGAGTATAAATTGTTTTCATTATCCTTGAAGTAGTAATTAACATAACCTCCGCGCAGAAATATAGTATCTATTAGAGTGACATATAATTCAAGGCGGTCTCCTACTTTACCTACTACTTGCGAATCACCCATATCATATTTTAGTTTATAAACTGCTTCCTTTATTCTGCTAGATGGGTACAATGCTCCCGCCGTATCTCCCACCTCAGCCCAATAAAGTTTAATGGGTTCTAAGCAATATAAGTTTGCAGGAATTTCTTCATGAGGATTAAAATACCAACCCCATAAATGATTATATGCGGCATTAGATTCTTTCAATTCATTATTATAAGGCTGTGTATCTTTCTTAAAGATATATACATAGCCCAATGAGTTGAAACCTAATGCCTCACGTTCAGATTTTGCGCCTTGTTTACTTTGGTACATTCTTTCATATTCTTTTTCTGTGTATAATCGTACCATTTTGCGCACTCCATCTTTTTCTATGTTTATATAATGTTTTCCGCCCATTTCAATAGGTTCAGAAACTTTGCGCCAATTCTCATAGGATTTGGCAGTCTTCCAAATTGTAGCGGATGTCATGTTTAACTCTCTTATTCATAAAGTTAGGTTTATCAAGAATGGTTTTATCTGCATTTGTGTTATATTCACCAGTTACATTAGAAAAAGCGCATTCTTTAAACTCAGTTCCTTCAAAATTATTTCTTGAAAAATCTACATCTTCAAAAGTACAATCAATAAAAGTCGTGCCATTCATATCATTACCAGCAAAATCTATTTCCTTAAAATTACAATCCTTAAAGGTAGAGAATTTGAGGTTTGAATTATCAATAAAACCGCTATAAAAAGTTACGTTTTCAAAAATTGCGTTTTCCGCTTCAAGATAGCGGGAATTGCCCAATTTATAAACACAATCTTTCATTTCTTCAATAATAGTTTCATCCAAAAGACAGCTTTCAAATGTTATTCCTTTGTAGGAAGTTTCACTATTTTCATTTATTACTTTACCAAAAATATAATCCATAATTAATACCCCACATTATTAGAACAATATGACATAGTTGATTTAATTTCTCCGTTAGTATTACGAAAATCATTGTTTTCAAGGCGGCATTGAATAAACTCAGCGCCAGCTAGTTCCGCCCTAGAAAAATTACAATTCTCAATAGTACATTGAATAAATTTGCAATCGCGCAAATTTGCTTTGCGGAAAATTGAACCATCTATAATACAATTATAGAAAAAAATTTCAGATAAGTCAAGAGAAGTAAAATCCCATCCGCACATTTCTTTTAATTTAAAATCTATATCTTCGCGTTTTCCATCATAAATTTTAGCACTTTGTAACTTTTTCTTATTAATTAGTTGTAAGGCGTCCGCAGGAATTTTCATATTATTTATCTCCTATTTAAATTTATTGACCGCTCCATGATACATTTACCTCATCATAAAGAAAATTACAGTCTTTATAATAACATTTAATATAATTAATATAATCTTTATCTACTTTACATCTTAATAGAAAACAATTAATTAATTGTACGCAATTAATCTCCGTTTCTATATTACAATCATGTATATAACAATTATAATATATTGTATTAGGTTCTATTATATTTATATCTTCATTTAGTATAATATATTGATATTTATTTTTTAAATCTATTAACCGCTTCATTCAATTACCTCTAAATTAAGAAAAGTATTTTCTTTAATAAAATTAGGTAAAGCCCCAATAAATCTTAAATTCTTACCATAATTATCATACCAACTATTTTCTATATATTTGTTAGATATAAAATCACAATTATAAAAAATACAACTTACAAAATCTACATTATCTAATTTACAATTAATAAAACTACATTTAGAGAATTTAATATTATAGAAAACTAAATCTTCAATATTTAAATTGATAAAAACGCAGTTAGTATATTCTTTAGTAGAAATATCTTCTATATTAGTTATTCTTTTATTTTCCATATTTTCTTTCTCCTTTAATATATTTTATATAAATATTATATATTATATTAAAAGAAAAATCAAGTATAGGAAATTTTGCGTTAGCAAAATTTCTTTTAAAAGAAAAAGCAAGTAGAAAATTTTATATTTAGATTAAAATTTTTTCCAATTTTAATTGTACTATTTATTAACGATTTCGTATTATAATACCTAAACCACGTTTATATTATTATATTATATATCAATATTATGTTAAAATAAAGTAGAATATTTAATTTAGATACTATTTATAAAACCTAGAGGGTATTTTTATTTAGGTATAATAACGTAGGTATTTAGGAAATATATTTTAATATTTGGATTATAGATAGTAAATAATTGTTATTATAATAGTAATTATTATTAGTACAACAGAAATAATAGTAGTAGTAGCTACTATAATATTATCAAATAATAATAGTAGTAGTTATTATTAAGTTGGTAGTAGTAGTAACAGTAATTAATAATATTAATAAACAATAATTATATAATAGTAGTAGTAGTTGTATTAATAATAATAATAATAACAATTAATAATAAATTACTAATAGCAGTAGTTATGTGCAAACTTATTAGTATATGTATAATCATTATTTAATTTATCGTTTCATTTACTTTAACTAATATATCAATAACTATATTTTATAAACAAATAAATATATACCATGTAGTCATATATTTCTCACTATATACTTATTATTCTCATATGCTTTGAAATATATATCTATTTGTTCACTATATATAATTTTTAATACAAGGCATTAGAAATTTTTTGTCCAAAAATTTTTAATATTTTTTTTATATTCTATCTCTTTCATTATTCTATAATTTTTAATATAAACATATTAATCATAGTTGACCAAAAAATTTTAAGATAATATTAAAATTTTTTATTAATATATCTTTTCTATATCTCTACACCATATATAATTTTTATATAAGTATATTATATATAATTTGACCATATTTTCTATACATTTTTTAATATATATTATATTATTATATAGTTTTATATTATATATATATATATATATATATATTTATTATTATATATTATATT
>ERZ827478.33-NODE-33-length-138002-cov-10.726670_pt1 | contig 138002 bp, 143 predicted proteins | sample MGYA00519705_ERZ827478 | MGnify/ENA primary metagenome ERZ827478 (study PRJEB31778, sample SAMEA3449318) | human gut metagenome | biome: human gut; feature: human-associated habitat; material: faeces | place: United Kingdom | collected 2010/2012 ...
TAGAGTTTGAGTCGATAGAGATCTGAGCCTCGTTACCGCATTGTACGCGAACGTAAAATGCGGTAACGAGGCTCAGATCTCTATCGACTCAAACTCTAAGCCGGATTATCGTGAGAAATTGGAGGCTGAATTGAAGGCATTGCGCGAGAGCGAGATGTGGCAGACAGCTGTTACCGTACGCAAGCTTCGTCCGGAGAACAACTAATCCAATCTTAATCCTTATATATCAGCAAAAAGAGGCGGGTCACTTACGGGTGGCTCGCCTTTTTCTGTTTCTCTGCATCATTCGATGTGGATATTCCTAGCCTGTTTGATCTTTCGCATGCTGGATGCGGAATGGACGATGTCTAGCACTTCGATACGCTCCTCGGTGATGCGGTAGATGATAAGGTGTGAATCCAGGATGATGTTCCGGTACATGCGGCTTTTCGTAGCTAGGTGTCGGCATTCGGGATAATAAGGATAGTCGTTTTCCAGTTTCTCGACTGTATTCAATATGTGCTCAAGATATTTCCGGGCTTGGAATATGCCGAATCGTTCTATACCTTCCACGAAAATCCTCTCAAGGCTTTCCTCGTAAATGGGAGAACCGATTACTTTTTTCCTTGATAGTTGTCCATCCATGATCTTATTCTTTGATGTACTTCTTCAATAGGATAGAACGGCCCCTTCTCGATCTCATGGATATGTTCCCAGATCTCCTCTTGTGTGAATTGTACCGGCTTGGTGGGATCCCACTTGGACTTTGCGGGTTCGGTCTTGGCCTTACGTGTTCTTGCGGTCTTGGCCGTGGTTTCCTTGGCGGGGATGTTGCTTAATTTTGTCATAGTCGTAACTGTTATTTATTAGTACAGTGGCAAATGTATGGAATAATTTCCATGTAATAAGATATTTGATAAGGAAAAAAGTAGGTCTATAGGATTAACTCATTACCCAGTTGTAGAGACGGGGCGTGCCCCGTCTCCATCCCCTCAAAATGGTATTCGAATTTATTTATGTCACATAACCGCTATTTTTAATCGCTTATCCGCTATATACGCACAATAAGCATGAATTTGGGAGGGTGGGGTGTGTAGGTCTTTATTACATATTTTTTTATTTCTTATTAATTCGACTGAATATGTAATCAATTCGCTCTTTAAATCCTCATCTATAATACCTCGCATATCTTTAGAATTATTATTTATAAGTTTCATTATTTTGTCCAAAACTCTTATTAAAGCTACATCATCAGTTACTGCTAATTTTAATAATTTATAAAACTCTGTTTCGTATTCCATAATTTAATCCTCCAATTTCTTTTTTAATTTTGCTAAAGCACGATTTCTTCTTTGCTTTAATGTACATACTTTTTCGCCTGTAATTTTTGAAATTTCTATATAACTTAATCCATACTTGTAATGTAAATTAAGTAAATAAATATCTTTATGATTTAATATTCCCATATTGGAAATGTCTTCAACTACTGGTTCTTTTATTCTATAATCTTCTATTTCATTAATACTAACTTCACATTCCCTCATTCTTTCAAAATCTCTATAATAATTTAATCTCTTGTGATAAAGAGCTTTCTGCATATAATTTATAAATTTTGCTAATACAATATCGTCTTCTAACTCAATATTAGACATAAATAAAACCTCCTGTTACTCAAATTTCAAATAATTCAAGTAACAGGAGGTCCTCTACATTTTGTATATATAAATGTAAAAAGAGCAGAAATGTCCGCAATCCTTTTTCTGCTCTTTTTAAAATATGAAATTATTTTGACAATAATTAAGACAATTCTCAAATCTACACACTCCTAATGCGTAGATTTTTAGAACATAAACATAAACATTTCTATAAAGCTACGCCAAAAATCTCTCATATTTTTTCTTTTTAGCATGTTTATGCTTATTCGTATATAGAATGGAATTGTGTTATATATAAAAATAAAAAGCACACAAATAAACGTTAAAAATTATTGTGTGCTATCTAAATTATTTTTATATATTAAATAAAAATCCATCTTACTCCTCCCCGCTTTCAAATAACATCATTGGTGGTTTGATAGATTTTTCTTTTGCTTTAATTACATATAATGATTATAATTATTAAAATGTAGCTTTTATTAATATTTTATAATGATAATTTATGAAAAATTATAGTTTTTCATGATATTTTTGCTTTCTTTTTGTATTTTCCTATTTTAATATAACATATTTTGTTTGCAAAATTTGTCGACCCTTGCAAATATAGCAAAAAATTCAAAAAGTAAAAAAATACTTTTTACTTTTTGAATTAACCATCTTATAAAACTAATTACTTAAAAGCTATTATATATTAATCAATATATTCTTTGTTTTTAATTAGTACAATAACAAATTTTTTTACTCTGTTTCTGTCATTTGCTTCATTTCCTAGAAATTTGATTCTTGTTCTAACGCTATAATTCGCAAACCAATTCCTGCATTAAATTTTTGACTGAAACAATTTCTTTTATTTTACTAACATTACTACCACAAAAAATTAATCCATCATCTGTTTTTCCTTTTACAGAATTTATTAATGCTTTTGTAATGCAGTATGGACTATCTATTACATTACAAGTTTTAATGCAATTATAACATTTATCTATTTTGCATTTTTCTTTTTCTACTCTTTTAATAAAGTTATTGCATATAGCTCTTCCTGGCATTCCAACAGGACTATTAATTATCTTAATGTCTTCAGCTCTAGCGTTTACATAAGCTTTTTTAAATTCTATTGAAGCATCACACTCATTTGTTGCAACAAACCTTGTGGCCATTTGTACTCCACTTGCTCCTAAATTCAAAAATTTTTTAATATCTGTAGAATCCCATATTCCACCTGCCGCAATTATTGGAATATCCTTTCCTGTTTCTTTTTCTACCTCATTTATGTAGTCAATAATTTCCTTAGTTATATTTTCTAATTTTGGTTTAGTATATTCTTCTAATTCTTCTCTTTTAAAACCCAAATGTCCACCAGCTTCTGGCCCTTCAATAACTATCATGTCTGGAATATAATTATATTTTTTTATCCAATGTTTTACTATTAGCTTACAACATCTCAAAGATGATACTATTGGTGCAATTTTTGTTTTAGATCCTTTTACATGTTCCGGTAATTCCTTAGGAATTCCTGCCCCAGATATAATTAAGTCGACTTTTTGTCTCACACATTCTTTTACTATTTCTGCATAATCTTTTAAAGCAACCATTATATTTACACCAATTATTTTATCTTCTCCTGCAATTTCTTTTGCTTTTTTTATTTCATTTCCTATTGCTCTTAAATTTGCTTTCAACGGATTTTTATTAAAATCTGCCTCTTGATATCCAATATCTGCTGTTGAAATTATTCCAATGCCACCTTCCTTACTTACATTACCAGCTAAATTGTGCATAGAAACTCCTACACCCATTCCTCCTTGAATAATAGGATATTTTGATTTTTTATTTCCTACTTTTATTCCTTCCATAATTTTCCTTTCTTTTTCACATTCTATTTATGTTCTTCTATATATTTAACAACATCACCTATTGTAACAATTTTTTCAGCATCACTATCAGGAATTTCTAAATCAAATTCTTCCTCTATAGTCATTACTAATTCAACAATGTCTAAAGAGTCTGCTGCTAAATCATCAACAAAAGTTGCCTCCATTGTTACATTTTCTTCATTTACTCCTAATTGATCTACTACTATAGTTTTTAATTTTTGAAAAATTTCTTTTTCTGACATAATAATTTCCTCCTTGATTTCTTTATTTTATTTTTTTAACTTCTTGCCAGTCCATCTACAGATAAGACTACCCCTGTAATATAACTTGATAAATTACTTGATAAAAACAAAAACGCATTTGCAATATCCTCTGGTTCTCCAATTCGACCAAATGGTATAGTTTTTATTAATGGTTCTATCATTTCCTTAGGTAACTGTGCTACCATATCTGTATTAATAATTCCTGGTGCTACTGCATTTACTCTAATTCCTTGTGGCGCTAATTCTCGAGCTAAAGATTTAGTTATCCCATTAACTGCAAATTTAGTAGTAGGATACATTACTCCACTTGGTTGTCCATAAATGCTTACCATAGAGCTTGTATTTAAAATCACACCTTTTGTTTCTTTTAAATATGGTATTATTTGCTTTGAACAGTTAAAAACTGATTTTATATTCAAATTAGTAATCTTATCATATTCTTCTTCACTATAATCTTCTATTTTAGTTTTAGAAGAAATACCAGCATTATTAATTAATATATCAATGCGACCATATATTTCTTTTACTTTTTTAAACACTTCATTCATTTCTTCTTTGCTTGATAAATTTGGGTAAAACCCTATCACCTCGTAAGATGAATTTATTTGTTTTAATTCTTTTATCGCTTTTTCTACTGTTTCTTGTTTAGATCCAAGTAAAACTAATTTTGCTTCATTTTCTAGAAATTTTTTTGCAGTTGCAAATCCTATTCCTCTAGTACCTCCTGTTATAACTGCTACTTTTCCTTTTAACATTTATCATCCTCTCCTTACTACAATTTTTTATTAAACTCCCATAATATTATAGCCACTATCAGCATATATAATTTGTCCTGTTATCGCATCTGACATATTGCTTAATAAAAATGTTGCTACATTTCCAACTTGCTCTGTAGTTACATTTCTATGTAAAGGTGCTTTTTCTTCTACAATAGTCAATATTGAATTAAAATCTTTTATGCCTTTTGCTGATAATGTTTTTATTGGACCTGCTGATATTGCATTTACTCTTATTTCGTCTTTTCCTAAATTATCTGCTAAATATCTAACACTTGCTTCAAGTGCAGCTTTTGCTACTCCCATAATATTATAACCTTCTAAAACTTTAGTAGAGCCGTGATATGTTAAAGTGACTAAAGTTGCATTTTCATTTAGCATATCTAGTTCTTTAGCCATCCTTGCAACTAATACGAAAGAATAACTACTAACATCAACTGCGTGAGAATATCCTTCTTTACTTGTAAGGATAAAATCATTTCTTAGATCTTCAGTATTCGCATGTGCAATTGCATGTACAATTCCATCTAATTTGCCATTTTCTTCTTTTATTTTTGTAAATACATCTTTAACTAATCCATCTTCTGATGCACCATTTAATACATAAGCTTTACTACCCTTAAATTCACTAATTAGATCTTCTATTTTTCCTTTATTATCTTCTCCCATATAAGTAAAAATTAATTTTGCTCCATTTTCATAAGCTGATTTTGCAATTCCATAAGCAATACTCCACTTGTTTCTAATTCCCATTATTAATATTTTTTTATCTTTTAATAACATTTTATACCTCCTTAAATTCACCCATATTTCTAAATTTCATATATCTATTTTCTACAATTTGATTTCCATTTAAACAGTTCATTTGTTCTATTTCTTTTTGTATTTCTTTTTTTAAACTATTTGCAACTTTTTTAAAATTTTCCTCATTATATTCTTTTGGTTCTTTTATAATTTTATCTATTACTTTAAGTTCAAATAAGTCTTTTGCTGTTAATTTCATTTTTTCTGCAGCTTCTTTAAACCTAGATGCATCTTTCCATAAAATACTACTATAACCTTCTGGTGAAAGAATTGAATAAATAGCATTTTCTAACATAAATACCTTATTTGCAACTCCAATTGCTAAAGCTCCTCCACTTGAACCTTCTCCAACTACAATTGATATAATTGGTACTTTAAGCTTTGCCATTTCAAACATAGATTTAGCAATAGCTTCTCCCTGTCCTTTTTCTTCTGCTTCTATTCCTGGATATGCTCCTTTGGTATCAATAAAAGTAATTACTGGTCTTTTAAATTTTTCAGCCTGTTTCATAAATCTTATCGCTTTTCTATAACTTTCAGGATTTGGCATTCCAAAATTTCTTTCTATATTTTCTTTTGTTGTCCTTCCTTTTTGTTCTGCTATAATTGTAAAATTTTGTTTTCCTATTTTGGCTAATCCGCATACTATAGCTTTATCATCTTTAGAGTTTCTATCTCCATGTAATTCTATGAAATCATCAAATATCTCCTCTATATAGTCAAGTGAAGTCTTCCTTTTGGGTTCTCTTGCTATTTCTACTTTTTCCCAAGCTGATAATTTCGTATTTGCCATTAAATTTCGCCTCCTTTATGAAACATAATTAATTTATAAATAGTATCTTTTAAATCTTTTCTTTCAACTATCTTATCTATAAAACCATGTTCTAACAAAAATTCAGCTGTTTGAAAACCATCTGGTAATTCCTCACCTATTGTTTGTTTTATTACCCTTTGTCCTGCAAATCCTATCATTGCGTGTGGTTCTGCTAAAACAATGTCTCCCAAACTTGCAAATGAAGCTGTAACTCCTCCATATGTTGGATCTGTTAAAACAGATATATATAATAATCCTGCTTCATCTAATTTGGTAAGTGCAGCTGTAGTTTTTGCCATTTGCATTAAAGATATAATTCCTTCTTGCATTCTAGCTCCACCTGAAACAGAAAATATAATAAGTGGTAATCTTTTTTCTACTGCTTGCTCAATGGCATATGTTATTTTTTCGCCTACAACACTTCCCATACTTCCCATTAAGAAACCACTATCCATAATACATATAACAACATCTTCTCCTTGAATTTTACCAGTTCCGGCATGCTACTGCTTCAGCTAGTCCTGTTTTTTCTCTTAAAGTCTTAAGTTTTTTAGGGTAATCTTCTAATTCTAGTGGATTCGTTGTTTCTATATTTAAATCAAACTTTTTATATGTATTTTTATCTATTATCAATTCTAACCTTCTATCTATATGCATTCTAAAGTAATGTCCACAATTTGGGCAAATATTTAGATTATTTCTAATGGTTTCTTTATATAGTATTTCTTTACATTTTTCACATTTTACCCATTTTCCTACTGGTATATCTATATTAGAATTTTTGTGATTTGTTGGTACTTGCCTTTTCTTTATTTTATCTACAATCATTTATCAGTCTCCTTTTTTAATATTTCTTCTTCTATAAATGAAGTATCAAAATTTCCTCTAATAAAATTAGGATTTTTAATTATTTCAAATAAAAAATCTTGATTTGTTTGTATTCCTTCTACAACTAGTTCTTCTAGGACTCTCTTCATTTTACTAATTGCTTCATTTCTATTTACTCCAAAAGTAATAAGCTTTGCAATCATGGAATCATAATTTGATGGAATTGTATATCCTTCATAAATTGCACTATCTATTCGTACTCCATTTCCTCCTGGAAAATGTAAACCTTTTATTAGTCCTGGACATGGCATAAATTTTTTACTTGGATTTTCAGCATTCAATCTACATTCTATAGAATGTCCTTTGAATTCTACATCTTTTTGTTTTATTTTTAATTCCTCTCCTGTCGCAATTTTTATTTGTGTTTTTACTAAATCTATTCCTGTTCTCATTTCAGTAATTGGATGTTCTACCTGAATTCTTGTATTCATTTCCATAAAATAAAAATTGTTGTCTTTATCTACTAAAAATTCTACTGTTCCAAGACTTGTATATCCAGCTGTTTTAGCTGCTTTTATAGCTGCATTTCCCATTTTATTTCTTGTTTTTTCATCAATAGCAGTAGATGGTGTTTCTTCTATTACTTTTTGATGATTTCTTTGAATGGTACAATCTCTTTCTCCTAAATGAATTACATTTCCATGTTCATCTGCTACTATTTGAATTTCGACATGTCTTGGATTTTCAATAAATTTTTCTATATATATTTCATCATCATTAAATGAATTCTTTGCCTCTTGTTTTACTATTTCATATTCTTTTTTTAATTCTTCTGCAGTATTTGCAACTCTGATACCTTTGCCACCGCCTCCTGCTGCAGCCTTTAACATAACAGGATAACCTATTTTTTCTGCTATTTCTAATGCGTCTTTTAATCCTTTTACACTTCCATCTGAACCAGGTATAACAGGTACTCCTGCTTTTTTCATCATCTCTTTTGCATTTGATTTATTTCCTAATAAATCAATAACTTCTGACTTTGGTCCAATAAATTTTATATTTGATTCTTCGCATATTTGAGCAAATTTTGAATTTTCAGATAAAAAACCAAAACCTGGATGAATGCTATCAGCTTTTGTTATATATGCTGCTTGTATAATATTTTTTATATTTAAGTAGCTTTTATTAACTTGAGCTGGTCCAATACAAATAGCCTCATCCGCCAAGCGAGTATGTAAAGCATTTTTATCTATTTCTGAATAAACTGCAACTGTTTTTATATTCATTTCTTTACATGCTCTTATAATACGAACTGCAATTTCACCACGATTTGCAATTAATATTTTATTCATTTATTTTCACCTCTTTCAACTTTTAATTTTAGGTAGAATTTAAACTAAAGCAAATGTCAATTCACCTTTAGCTACGATCTTTTCATCAACTGTTGCTATTGCTTCTCCTACTCCAATTGGTCCTTTTCTTTTTATAATTTTCACTTCTAATTTTAATCTATCTCCTGGTACAACTTTTCTTTTAAATTTCATTTTATCAATTCCTCCGAATAAAGCATTTTTTCCTTTATTCTCATCCATTGAAAGAATTGCAACTGCTCCTGTTTGTGCTAAGCTTTCTGCAATTAACACTCCTGGCATAATTGGATTACCTGGAAAATGACCTTTAAAATACCATTCTTGCTCATTTACATTTTTATATGCTATTGCTGATTCTCCTGGTACATATTCTTCTACTTCATCAATCATTAAAAATGGATCTCTTTGTGGAATAATATTTTTGATTTCTTCTTTATTTAGCATTAATTTTCACCTTCTATTCTAAATAATGGTGTTCCATATTCTACTGTTTCACCGTCTTTTACTAAAATTTCTGTAACCTTGCCTGTGTATTCTGACTCAATCTCATTCATTAATTTCATAGCTTCAATAATGCAAAGTACATCACCTTTTTTTACTTCTTTTCCAATTTCAATATAAGGTTCTGCTGTAGGAGAAGGTTTTAAATAGAAAGTTCCAACCATTGGTGATTTTATTATATTTCCTTTTTTCTCATTTTTATCTTCTTTTATTTGATTTTCAATAGTATCATTTTCTACTATTGAAGTACTTTGAATTATTTTTTCTTGCATTTTATCTTTTTTCATACTAATTTTAGTACCATCTGGAAATTCAATATCAACTGCTGTTAATTTAGAATTTCCCATCTCTTCTATTAACTGTTTTATTTTTTCATATTCCATCTATTTTTCCTCCCATTTTTTTAGGATAATACTAGAATTGTGTCCTCCAAATCCAAGTGAATTTGACATAACAATATTTAATTTAGTTTTTCTTGGTTCATTTGGAACAATGTCTAAATCACATTCTTCATCTTTTTCTTTATAATTTATTGTTGGTGGTACTAGCCCATTTTCCATTGCTTTCACGCAAAAAATTGCTTCTACTGCTCCTGCAGCTCCTAAAAGGTGCCCTATATTTCCTTTTGTAGAACTTATCATTACTTTTTTACTTGCCTCACCTAATGCTGTTTTTATAGCCATTGTTTCTGTTAAATCATTTAAATGTGTTGATGTTCCATGTGCATTTATATAATCTATATCTTCTGGTTTTATTTTAGCATCCTTTATCGCTCTTACCATTGCATTTGCTCCACCTTCTCCATCAGGGCATGGAGATGTTATATGATAAGCATCTGAAGTTGAGCCAAATCCAATAACTTCCGCATATATTTTAGCATTTCTTTTTTTTGCATGCTCTAATTCTTCTAATACTAGTATTCCACTTCCTTCTCCCATAACAAATCCACTTCTCTCTTTGTCAAATGGAATACTTGCTCTATTTTTATCTGTAGATGTACATAGTGCCTTCATATTCTCAAAACCTGCTATTCCAACAGGACATATAGAAGCCTCCGTGCCTCCTGCAATAACAACATCTTCATATCCATGTTTTATTGTTTTATACCCTTCTCCTATCGCATGTGTTGAAGAACTACAAGCTGTAACAATTGCCATGGATTCACCTTTAAATCCAAATTCTATTGAAATATTTCCAGCAGGCATATTAGCTATTGCCATTGGTATAAACATAGGCGATACCCTATTATTTCCTTTTTCGTAATTAACTTCACATTGATTTTGAATTGTTATCAATCCACCAATTCCTGTACTTACAAAAATGCCTACCTTTTTAAAATCTGTATTTTCTGAAGTTATTCCACTATTTTTTACTGCTTCTCTTGCTGCTATTAGTGCAAACTGTGAAGATCTATCTAATCTTTTGGCTTGTTTTGGTTCGAAGTAATCTAAAGGATTATAATCTTTTACTTCTGCACATAAACTTGTTTTAAAGTTGATACTATCAAATAATGAAATATTATCGATTCCACATTCTTTATTTTCTATCCCTTTCCATGTTTCATTTACATTATTTCCTATTGGAGTAATTGCTCCTAGTCCTGTTATAACTACTCTTCTTCCCATTTTTCATCTCTCCTTACATTAACATTCCACCATCAATATGAATTACTTGACCTGTAATATATGAGCTATCACTAGATGCTAAAAATTTAACAACATTTGCAACATCTTGTGGAGTCCCCATCCTTTTTAGAGGAATTTTTTTTGCAATTTCTTCTTTAATATCTTCTTTTAATACAGCTGTCATTTGTGTCTCAATAAATCCTGGTGCTACTGCATTAACAGTAATATTTCTTGAAGCTACTTCTTTTGCTAAACTTTTTGTAAATCCTATAATTCCCGCTTTTGATGCTGCATAATTTGTTTGACCTGCGTTTCCTGATATTCCTACAACTGATGATATATTTATTATTCTTCCATTTCTTGCTTTCATCATATAACTAATTACATTTTTAGTCACATTAAATGTGCCTACTAAATTTGTATCTATAACCTGTTTAAAATCTTCTTCTTTCATTCTCATTAACAATGTGTCTCTTGTAATTCCTGCATTATTTACTAATACATCTATGTTTCCAAATTCTTCTACAATTTGTTTTACAAATTTTTCGCAATCCTCAAATTTAGTTACATCCCCTTGAACCGCAAAACACTTTACATTATTTGCTTCTATTTCTCTTTTAGTATTTTTTAAGTCATCATTTTCTGTTCTATAATTGATTGCAATATCATATCCCTCTTTTGCAAATGTTAAGGCTATTTGCTTTCCAATTCCTCTTGTTCCACCTGTAATTAATGCTAGTTTATTCATTTTTTTATCCTCCATATTCCTTTAATACTGCTTGCAAACTACAAACATTATTAATATTTAATATTTTTATTTCTTTATTTGTCGGTACTCTTTTTACAAATCCTGATAATGTTTTTCCGAGGTCCTATTTCTATAAATGTATCTATTCCATTATTTAGCATATTTTGAATTGTTTTTGTAAATTTAACTGGATTTATAATGTGGCGAGCCAAAATATCTTTTACATCATCTGTGTCTTTGTACATTTCACCATCTATATTTTTTATTACTTTCGTTTCAAACTTATGAATTTTAATATTTTCAAGTTCTTTTCTTAAAGCTTTTGAACTTTCTATCAATTTTTCAGTATGAAATGGTCCTGCTGTTTTTAAAATTTTTACCTTTTTTGCTCCCATTTCTTTTGCAATTTTTTCTGCTTCGTTAATTGCTTCTTGCTCTCCAGAAATTACAACTTGACCTACTGAATTATAATTTGCAGGAACTACAAACCCAGATTTTACTTTTTTGCAAACATCTTCTACTTCATTATCATTTAAGCCCATAATTGCTGCCATTTGCCATTCTCCACTAGGAAGCAAATTTTGCATATATTCTCCTCGCTTTTGGACAATTTTTATTCCATCTTCAAACATAAGTGATTTACTATTGATTAGTGCTGTATATTCACCTAAACTCAATCCTGCTGACATATTAGCTGTTATATTATTATCTTTTAAAGTTTCTAATATTGCTAAACTCTCTGTAAGTATCGCAAGTTGTGTATATTTTGTTTCATTTAATATATCTTCTGGTCCTTCAAATGATATTTTTGCAATGTCTATTCCTGTTATGTTTTTAACTTGATTATATATTTTTCTTGCATCTTCATATTCTTCATATATGTCTTTTCCCATTCCTATACTTTGAGATCCTTGACCAGGAAATAAAAATCCAATATTCATTTTTTTATAACTCCTCTCATTTCTATTTCTTTTTCAAATTGATTACAAAACTCTACTATAAACTTTTTTGTATCTACATCCATTCCAAATTCTTTTTTTATGGATGTTGCTATATTTTTTATATCATCCGTAAATTTTTCCTTTTTAGTATTAATTCCAATTCCAACTACTAAATATTTAACTTTTTCATTAACAAGCTTAGTTTGAGTTAAAATTCCACCTATTTTTTTATTATTAAATGTAATATCATTTGGCTCTTTAATATTTAAATTAATTCCATATTGATTCTTAAAAATATCAACAATTATATTTGCAATTTTTATTGTAAGTCCATCTAATTTTTGAATATTACAATTTGTTTTTATAAAAAATGAAAATGCTATATTATTTGCTTCATCTGTATGCCAGACTCTTCCATGTGTTCCTATTCCTTTATCCTGAATATCTGCAAATACTAAAGTACCATCTGGAGTATTTTTGTTTTCTATTAATCTCCAAATTTCATTTTGTGTTGAATCTATTTTGCTATAAAAAATACTATTTCTTCCTAAAAATTTAGTCTTTAAGTTTTCTAATTGCATCTAAATTTTCCTGCCTTTTTATTTTATTTGTTGTTGTTTTAATTAATGGTTCTTCTGTTAGTATCATTCCTCTTATTGCTTTATATGATGGCATAGTTTGGTTGACTTCTTTAATTTTCTTTGACAAGACTTTATATATGTCTTCATCTTTTTCAACTTTATAAACATCTTTTATAACATCTCTATCAAATACTATCTTTACATTTATTTTTATATTGTTCTCATCATTTGATTGTATTTTTCCAAAGATAAACGACTCTTTTATTCCTTCTATTTTATTAACTAAATTTTCCATTTCTTCTGGAAATATGTTTTTGCCATTTTTTAATACTATTACACTTTTCTTTCTACCACATATAAATATATATCCTTCTTCATCTATTTTAGCTAAATCTCCTGTATAGAACCATCCATCTTGTAATGATTTTTTATTTACTTTTTCATTTTCATAATATCCTAGCATTACACTTGAACCTCTAACTACTAATTCTCCAATTCCATCATCATTTACATCTACAAGTTTTGCTTCTACACTTTGAACTGTTTTTCCAATTGATCCTAACTTATAATTTTTATTTGTCCCAACTGCCACAACAGGCGAAGTTTCAGTCAATCCATATCCTTGTACTAAGTTTAGTCCTAATAATCTATATTTTTCTTCTATTGTCTTATCTAAAGCTGCAGCTCCACTTATCAATAGTTTTATTTTTCCACCTAGCATATCATGTATTTCTTTAAATACTTCTTTCTTTTTTTGCATAGAGAAATTTTTATATTTTTCTTCATTTTCTAATATTTCCTCAAGTTTTCCTTGTTTTTCTAATTTTTTTCTAATCATCATAAATATTCTTTCATATATACCTGGTACACATGCCATGACTGTTACATGATATTCATTTAGGTTTTCTACTATATGTCTTAAACCATCACAAAATACAGTCTCTGCTCCTTTATATAGTGAAAATAAAAATCCTACTGTACATTCAAATACATGGTGTATTGGCAAAATAGAAAGAAAAACATCATCTTTGGTTACATCTAACACACTTCCAATATCCATTAAATTTGTGCAAATATTTTCATGTGAAAGTGCTACTACTTTGGACTTAGATGTTGTGCCTGATGTAAATAACATAATATTCATTTCTTTTGGATTGATTTGTGTATTTAAGAACTCTTCGTTTCCTCCTTCTATTAGTTTTTTACCTGTTTGTATTAATTCTTTTTGTGAATATATTCCTTCACTATGTTCAACGTTATCCATAGAAATTAAATGTTTTAATTTGTTTTTCTCACTATATCGAATATTTTGAATTATCTCTGAATATTTTTTTGTATAAAATATTGCTTCTATATCGGATCTTTCTATCAATAGTTCCAGCTCATTTTCTGGTAGCGATTTATCTAAGGGAACAACAATTCCTGTTCCACACACAATTGATAAATATGCTATTTCCCATTCATATCTATTTTCTCCAATAACTGCAATTCGTTTTCCCTTTAGTCCTAAATTTATTAGTGCTGTTCCTAAATCATTTATCATGTCTCGTATTTCTTTATGGGTATAAGTTTGATATTTCCCTTCTTCTACCTTAATTTTATATGCTGGTCTATCTGCATATAATTTTCCTGTTTTATTTAACATATCTTTTAAATCTCTAATTTCTAAATAATCATATATTCTCTTATTCATTTTTTCTCCTATTACTTTTAAATTATTTTGTATCATACTTATATCATAATAATAAATTAATGTCTTTAGACTGGTAAGTCAGTATAATCTGTTTTCAGTGCTTTAGGAAATATTTTTTTAAAAAATCACTTATTAACTGAACACTTAGTCAAAATACAAAAAAAATAGTTAACTACTTATTTGTAATTAACTATTGCACTTTTTACATCACTAAAATAATATTTTTCATTTTTTACTTAATGTTCTTGTAACATTATCAATAAAGCCATTATATACCTGTATTACATCTACTTTTCTATTCTTTTTTATTCTATAAATAAGACTTGAACATGTAACTCCAAAAATCCCGGATGCTATTGCTTCTACATCACCATCATAAAATTCCCCATTTGCAATCCCTTCATTTACTATTTTTTCAATGATTTTGATATATTGAAAAACTGCCTTTTTACACTTTTTATTTTTTTCTTCTTCACCCCATAATTGTGAAAAAACAACATTAAGGAAATATTCGTATTTTACAATTACTTTTATTTGTATTAGTATGACTGCTTTTATTTTTTCTAACGCAGTAGTGCAGTTCTTGGTCTTTATTTCTATATTGTTTCTTAATAATTCAAATCCTTCTTTTAATAACATATCAAATATATCTTCTTTTTTAGAAAAATGATAGTATAGTGAGCCTTTTGCCACTCCTGCTATTGCTGTTATCTCTTCAACACTTGTATTATCATATCCCTTTTCTGAAAACATTTTGATTGCTGTATTAAAAATTCTTCTTTTTGTTTTATTCATTATAATTACTCCTCTTCCATAACAATTTTTATAAAATCAAATATCTTATTATAATATATATCTGGTTCTTTATACATTGATTCAGTATGTCCTGCACCACGTATTATCTGCATCATTATTATTTTAAATGGATCTATATAAATTGGTTTTCCTTTGTTAATTCTTATACTACTATGGTATAAGAATTCTATATTATCTAATATATATTCCTACTTGATTTCTTGCATTGTATCATAAAAAGGCAAAAAAATAAATAGTACCAAGCAAGGTATTTTTACTTTACTTGATACCAATTTTATTCATATTTTGAACTACCATACCCTATCACTTGAATGTCATCAAAAGAGTACATTCTTTCAGCACATTTATTGCTTGTATTATTTCACTATTAGGAATTTGAGAAGTATCATAATCTGCATCTCCATTACTATTAAATATTACAGCTATAAATCCTCCAATTAAAGCTATAACAAGAATAATTACAACTGCTACCCAACCTCCTGCAATAATTGCTGATATAATAGCTTTTGCAGCAGAAATTTTTATGTTGTTTTATCTTGAGTGATTATTGACATTCCTTTATTTAATGATAAAATAAATAAAAACCATAATAAAAAGGACTGATAAAAAATGATTAATATTGAAAATAACCCTGTTTTTCTAAATTCCTTTTTAGATTACACAGCTACTATATTAAATAAATCTCCTAATACAGTAAAAGAATATAATTATGATTTAAATACATTTTTAAAATTTATTATGTATCATTTTAGAATGACAGATGAAAAAGAAATTAAAAATATTAATATTCATGATATGAGTATTGAAACATTAAAAAAAGTTACACTAGATGATATACATGCTTTTCTTTTTTATTTAAGTAATAATTATCAAAGTAAGGCTGCAACTCGTGCAAGAAAGGTCTCTAGTATTAGAGTTTTTTTTAATTACTTATCTAATAAGACTAATTTATTAGATAAAAATCCTGCTCAAAACTTAGAAACCCCAAAACTTGAAAAGCGTATGCCTAAATACTTAACACTAGATGATAGCAAAAAATTATTGGAAACAGCTATGAGTGAATCTGATAGAAATAAAGAACGTGATTTTGCAATTATTACATTGTTTTTAAATTGTGGTATGCGTTTGTCTGAATTAGTAGGAATTAATATTAAAGATATTAATTTTAAAGATGAAAAGATGAATGTTATTGGTAAAGGTAATAAAGAACGTACTATTTACTTAAATAAAGCGTGTTTAAATGCAGTGGAAAGTTATCTTGAAGTTAGACCAAAAGATGGCGTAAAATTTGATTCTCGTGATGCTCTTTTTTTAAGTGAACGTAAAGAACGTATTAGTAACAGAACAGTTCAATATATTGTAAAACAAGAGCTAAGAAAGTCTGGCCTAGATATTAACAAATATTCTGTTCATAAACTTCGCCATACTGCTGCAACTTTAATGTACAAATATGGAAATGTAGATATAAGAGCACTTCAGGAATTATTAGGACATGAAAGTATTTCAACAACTGAAATATATACACATGTTGATAATTCACAAATTAGAAAAGCAGTTGAAAGCAACCCTCTTGCAAATATGTAACTCAATAATACTTAAGAATAAAGCATTGATATGTGAAATTATTCTTAAGTATTTTATTGTTTATATTGTTGGAATACTAATTTTTTGTCCAACATTAAGGCTACTATTTTTTAAGTGGTTAACCTCTTTTAAATTATCTATTATTTCTCGTATCTCTTTATCTTTATAATAGTCGTTGTTTTTTTGTTGAAGTTTAGCAATTTGCCATAAAGTATCTCCTTCTTCAATATATATATCAGTATACTGAACTATTGTTTTTGAAAGTGAGATTTTTGATACACTAAATAACAGTAACAATATGCTAAATAATATTAAATTCGATAGTATAAATTTCTTCTTATTTTTTATTTTCATAAGCCCTCCTTATACGAACATATATTCTATAAGATAGATTATATACGAACATAAGTTCTTTGTCAACACCTTTTCAAAAAATTTTTCAACTTTGTATTTTCACCTTATTAACATAATAACATATTATATATTAATATATTATGTTATGGAGGTGGTTTATATTTGAAATTAAAAGGTAAAAAAATAGGATTTATTTTAACAGGTTCTTTTTGTACATTTCAAAAAACAATAGAACAAATGGAAAAAATAATAAAAGAAGAAGCTAAAGTAATTCCTATTATGTCATATAATAGTTATAAATTAGATACAAAATTTGGAAAAGCTCGGAGAATTTATTGAAAAAATAGAGAATATGACTGAGCAAAAAATTATTCATACAATTCAAGATGCAGAGCCAATAGGTCCCAAGCACTTAACCGATATAATGATAATTGCTCCATGTAGTGGTAATACAATTGCAAAACTTGCAAATGGGATTACAGATACACCAGCTCTTATGGCAGCTAAATCTCACTTAAGAAATAATAATCCTATTGTAATTGCTATTTCAACTAATGATGGATTAAGTGGAAGTGCAGAAAATATTGGGAAATTACTTAATAGAAATAATTATTTTTTTGTCCCATTTAGGCAAGATAATCCAATTACTAAACCTCGTTCATTAGTTTTTGATCCAAACTATATTGTAAAAACACTCGAACAAGCATTAGATAAAGAGCAAATTCAACCAATTTTATTATGAAAATAAAGATTACTCCATAATATAAAATTCCTTATGGAGTAATCTTTTGTTTTATAATAAATATTTTTAATATCCAAATATTTTTTTAACTTTAGGCACTACATAATGGCTTCCACCACGGTTTTTAACATCTTCTACCATGCTTACAACAAGCATTTGTTTTTCACTATCATCATCTGCTATAAAAGCATTAAACCAGCCTAACTCTGTACCAGTTTTATCTGTTGTTGTTTTCTTTATTTCTGCTGTTCCTGTCTTACCGGCTAATCTAAGTCCTGGTGTTTTTGCACTATGTCCAGTTCCTGCTGGGCTTTCTACAACTTGAACTAAATCTTCTTTTACAGTATTTGCCGCTTCTTTTGAAAAAGCATTCTCTATCCAATATTCCGGATTTTTTGTATTTTCTTTATATTCTAAATATGGTTTAATCATATTTCCATCATTTACAAAACCAGAATATATTGAAGCCATATGAATAGGATTTACTAAAACTTCTCCTTGACCATATCCAGTATTTGCAAGTTGTGCTTCTGATGTAATTCCAGCTGAATTTGCATATTGAGAAGCAGTCATTGCTAAATTACATGGTACTACTGAATTAAATCCAATTTTAGTAAGTTCATTTGTTAATGTCTGAGTTCCAATTTTTAATGCTGCTTTAGCAAAATATATGTTATCTGAGTAAACTAATGCATTCTTTAAATTAGCTGGTCCTCCATATGTTGCAAGTGTTGTTACTCTAAAATTACCCCAACTAGAATCCTTTCTCCAACTTGTTCCGCTTTTTCCAAAATTATCATCTGCAGTAAATTTATTGGTTGTAAGACCAATTGCTGCAACAACTGGCTTAAATGATGAACCTGGCGCCCAGGTAGCTTGAAATCTACTATATAATGGCTTATTTTCATCATTTGATAAGGCATTCCATTTTTCATTAGATATGCCATTAATAAAATCATTTGAGTCATAAGAAGGAGTACTAACTAATGCTAAAATTTCTCCTGTCTTTGGATTTATAACTACTGTTGCACTTTTATCTCCACTATATTCTTCAAAAATTTTTGTTTGTAAATTAGAATCTATTGTAAGTTTAATATCTTCCCCATCTTTTTTCTCTCTTTTTACAATAGTATGTTTTTTTGCTTCACTAGAATCTGCAATATAAATTTCGTATCCATCTATTCCCCTTAGCCTATCTTCGTAAACTTTTTCAAGTCCAGTTTTTCCAATTACACTACTTGAAGTATATCCTTTATCTATATTTTTCTTTAATTCATCTCCACTAATGCTTTGAACATATCCAACTAAATGAGATATCGTATCTCCTAATGGATATTCTCTTTGTGCTGTATCTTCAATCTTTATCCCATTAATTTTTAAAAGAGAATTTATTAAATCTGTTTGATTTTTTGAAACAGTCTTTATTGGTACGAAAGTATCTTTCTTTACATATGAAGCATTAATCTTAGAATTTATACTTTCTGTGGATACATCTAATAATTCTGATATTTTCTTTATATCTTCCTCTTTATTTTCGCTCATTTTGCCAGGAACTATTCCAACAGAAGATGCTGTACCTCTTTTAACTAAATAAACACCATTTCTGTCAATTATTTGTCCTCTTAATGATTTTATTCTAGATACTCTTATTTTATCTGTATTTTCTAAATCAGGATGTATTAATTTTGATGACCAATCTAAATAATATTTTTTATCTTCTGCTTTTATAAAATTTGCTGTATTAGAAAAACTAATTTTGCCTGCAACTGTACTCATTGTTGTTTGATATTTTATTTGTGTTTTTTTACCAGAAATTTTGTTTACTTGTATAATTGATACTTCCATGTTTGTTGCTTCAATACCTTCATAAATATTTTTATTTCTAGCAATAAAGTCCGCTTCATTTATTGAAGATTTACTTTTCTCGGTTAAATATTCATACATTTTTTTATAATCTTTATTTTTTAAATCATCATAATAACTTATAAATAGTTCTTTTGGATTATTTTTATCCTCATTAATTGATTTGTAATAAAAAAATCCGCCAACTCCAACTGCAACTACTGCTACTATACTAGCAATTATTAAAACTACTCTTTTCACCTTTCATCCTCCTAATATTTTAACAAATATTTAATCAATTAATGACACTAATAAAATTATTGAAATTACAATGACATTTACTAGTATAAGAAAGAGAATTAACCCTACTAATGGTATTTTTATTCTTCTTGGTTCTACTCTATTCTCAGATGCTTCTTCTTTAACATCTTCCATTTCTACTTTTTCTGAATCAGTAGATTCTTGCAGATTATTTTCATTATCTAATTCTTCTTTCAACTTCTTTTGGTCTGCTTTAGAAGTTGTTTTTTTATCTTTTGATACTTCCCCTTCCATGGTTTCCTCCTTATGCATTATTAATTATTCATTTCAAACTATTAATTATTTACTAATTAGTTCTTTTGTATCTCTTGCAATAACAAGCTCTTCGTTTGTAGGAATAACATATACTTTTATTAACGAATCATCACTAGAAATTTCTTTTTCTTCTCCTCTTACTTCATTTCTACTTTCATCTAATTTTACACCTAAAAATTCAATTTTTTTACATATTTCGCGTCTTCTATTTGTTTGATTTTCACCAACACCTGCTGTAAATGCTATAACATCTACACCACCCATAGAAACTGCATACTTTGCTATATATTGCGCAATATTTAAATCATATGCTTTTAAAGCAAGCTCTGCTCTTTTATTTCCTTCAGAAGTGGCTTTTTCTATATCTCTTATATCAGGTGTTAATCCAGATATACCTAAAACTCCAGATTCTTTATTTAATATTTTATCCATTTCATCAGAAGATAAATTTTCTTTTTTCATTAAATATGTAACAATAGATGGATCTAGATCTCCACTTCTTGCACACATCATGATACCTCCAAGAGGAGTAAGTCCCATACTAGTATCTACTGAAATTCCATTTTGTACAGCACATAAACTTGCACCTTGGCCTATATGACATACAATAATTTTTAAATCTTTAATATCTTTATTCATAACCTCAGCCACTCTTTTTGAAACATATGAATGACTTGTTCCATGAAAACCATATTTACGAATTTTATATGCATCATAATAATGATATGGTATAGGATATAAATATCTTTCTTCTGGTATTGTCTGATGAAATGCTGTATCAAATACAGTAACCATCTTTTTATCTGGCATTAATCTTTGACAAGCTTTAATTCCCATTAAAGCACCTGGATTGTGTACTGGAGCTAGATCTGAGCATTCTTCTATACCTTTTATTACTTCATCTGTAACCAAAACAGATTTCTTAAACTTTTCTCCACCATGAACTATTCTATGTCCAATTCCATCTATTTCATCTAAACTCTTTATTACTCCATAATCTTTATGTAATAATTGTTCCATTACAAGCTTAATTGCTTCATCATGTGTTGGAACTGGATTTTCTATAACATACTTTTCACCATTAACTTTATGTGTTAAAAATGAATTGTTCTGCCCAATTCTTTCATAATTTCCTTTTGCCATAACAGACTCATCATCCATGTTCATTAATTGATATTTTAATGATGAACTTCCACAATTTAAAACTAAAATTTTCATATTCTTAATCAATCCTTTCGATATTTATTTATTTAAAAATTCTGATGTAAACCTTGCTATTAATAATTCTTCATTAGTAGGCACTACATATACATCTATTTTAGAATCCTGTTTTGATATTTTTACTTCTTCATTTCTAATTTTATTCTTTTCTAAATCTAATTCAACACCTAGAAATCTTAAGTAATTACATATTTGCTCTCTTGATTTTGGACCTTTTTCACCAACTCCTGCTGTAAATGTTATTACATCAATTCCACCCATTGAAACAGCATATTTCGCTATACATTGTGCAACTAAATATGCAAAACTTTCTAAAGCTAGAATTGCTTTATGATTTCCCTCATCCGCTTCTGCTTCAATATCTCTAAAATCTACTGAAACTTCAGATATTCCATATACACCAGATTTCTTATTTAGTATTTCATCCATTTCGTCTGCCGAGTGGTTTCTCAATTTAGCAATATAAGTTACAACAGATGGATCTATATCTCCGCTTCTTGTTCCCATTGGAATTCCGGCCAAGAGGTGTAAATCCCATACTAGTATCTATTGACTTTCCATTTTTTATAGCACATACACTTGCACCTTGCCCCAAATGACAATTTACTATTTTTAAATCTTCAATTGGTTTTCCCATAATCTCTGCTACTCTATTTGCAACATATTCATGAGAAATTCCATGAAATCCGTATTTACGTATTTTATATTTTTCATAATATTTATATGGAATTGGATAAATATAACTTTCTTCTGGTATTGTTTGATGAAATGACGTATCAAATACTGCCACATTAAGTTTATCTGGCATCACCTTTTTGCAAGCTTCAATTCCTGCAATTGCTGCAGGATTATGTAATGGCGCAAGTTCTGTACATTCTTTAATTCCATCTAATACTTCTTTTGTAATTACCACTGGCCTTGTAAACTTTTCGCCACCATGAACAACTCTATGGCCGATTGCATCTATCTCATCTACAGATTTAATAACACCATATTTTGCATTTATCAATCTATTTAGAACAAAAGTAATTGCTTTTTCATGGTTTGTAGCAGGCTTTTCAAAGTTATGCTTTTCTCCATTTACTTTGTGAGTTAAAAACGAATTATACTGGCCAATTCTCTCATAATTTCCTTTTGCTAAAACCGTTTGCATTTCCATATCAATTAATTGATATTTTAAAGATGAACTACCACTATTTAAAACCAAAATTTTCATATCTTTAGCTCCTTTATAAATTTATATTTCTTGTGCTTGAACTGCAGTAATTGCAATAACACCTGCTATATCTTGACTTGAACATCCGTCTTGATAGATCATTTACAGGTTTTGCAATTCCCTGGCATAAAGGACCATAGGCTTCTGCTTTTGCCAATCTTTGAACTAATTTATATCCAATATTTCCTGCATCTAAATCTGGGAATATTAACGTATTTGCCATACCTTTAAGTGGACTACTAGGCGCTTTTCTGCTAGCTATTTCTGGAACTATAGCAGCATCTAATTGTAATTCACCATCACAAATTAAATCTGGCTTTTTCTCTTTTAATATTTTAGTCGCTTCTACCACTTTTTCTGTTAATGGTGAATGTGCACTTCCATAACTTGAATATGATAGCATCGCTACTTTAGGTTCTTTACCAACTAGTTGTTTAAAACTTCTACTTGATGAAATTGCAATTTCAGATAGACTATCGCTATCTGGGTATTCATTTAATCCACAATCTGAAAATACAAATGTTCCATTTTCTCCAAATTCACAATTTGGAACAACCATTAAAAAGAATGCTGATACAAGTTTTGTTCCAGGTGCTGTTTTCAAAATCTGAAGTGCTGGTTTTAATGTATCTTTCGTTGAATGAACTGCTCCTGAAACTAGACCATCTGCATCGCCTTCTTTTACCATCATCATTCCAAAATATGTTTCTTCTTTAATAAATTCTCTTGCTTTTTCTATAGTCATTCCTTTATTTTTTCTAAGTTCATAAAATGCTTTTACATATTTTTCATATTTTTCGCATTTCATTGGGTTTATAATCTTTGATTTTGATATATCAAACTTATGTTCTTTTGCTATTTGTAAGATTTCACTTTCATCCCCAATTAAAATAATATTTGCATAGTCTTCTTTTAATGCAATGGAAGCTGCTTCTATTGTTCTTATATCATTTCCTTCTGGAAGAACAATCGTTTTCTTGTTTTGTTTTGCTCTTTGTTTAATTGTTTCTATAAAAGACATTATTATTACTCCTTTCGTCTTTGTTTAATTTTTTCTATATTATATAAGTAATTTTGAAAAAGCACAAGCTATTTTAATATATTCTTGCTGAAATTGTTACAAAAAGCAATATGATAGTAAGTTTAGCTAATTATATTGATATTTGCACGCCTTTTATATTATAATGAAACACATATAAAAGAAAATTGCAAAATTGTGGAGGATTATAAAATGAATCTAACTTATATTCTACGGAGAATCAGATTTATTCTTTAATGTAAAAGAAGTATTAAAAATAAAATTTGAAATTTCAGATCGTTTACTTCTAAAATTAAAAAGAAATAATAAAATTTTTTTGAATTCTAGTATATGTAGTGTAAGTCAAAATGTTAAGGTGCGGTGATGAAGTTTCTATTTTGATTGACTTTGAAGAGGACAATAGCAACATTGTCTCTACTAAAATGGATTTAAATATAATATATGAAGATGATTCATATATAGTAATTAATAAGCCAAGTAATACTCCTGTTCATCCATCAATGATGCATTACGAAAACAGTTTATCTAATGGATTAAAATATTATTTTGAAAAAATCGGATTAAAAAAGAAAATAAGACCTGTTAATAGATTAGATAAGGATACCTCAGGAATAGTTATTTTCGCTAAAAATGAATATATACAAGAATGTTTAATAAAGCAAATGAAAAAAAAATCTTTTGTAAAAGAGTATATTGCTATTTGTGAAGGAAATTTTGAAAATAGAAGCGGAATTATAAATAAGCCAATTAGTAGAAAAGAAAATAGTATAATTGAAAGGTGTGTAAATGAAAATGGAGATATTGCAGTTACTCATTATGACCTCATTAAGAATAATAATGATTATTCTATTCTTCACTGTACTTTAGAGACCGGAAGAACACATCAAATTCGTGTGCACCTTGCCTATATTGGACATCCAATTATTGGAGATACTTTATATGGAAATAAAAGTGACAAAATAACCAGACAAGCTCTTCACGCTTACAAAGTAAGCTTTAATCATCCTATTACTAAACAGAAAGTAGAATATGTAGCAAAAATTCCTCATGAAATTGAAGCTTTGATGTAAAAAATTGCATCAAAAAAGATAGGCGTTAAACCTATCTTTTTTGATAAATTAAGTAAACCTGTAAGCCGGGTTCTGTCATTTAAAATAGTCATTTATCTACTACATATATTACTATATGTCTCAAGCCACCAAATTAAGAAGATGACGAGCAGTCTTAGCCTTCTTTTCTCGGTGTTGCTCCAGATGGGGTTTACATAGCCTTGCATGTCACCATGCAAGCGGTGAGCTCTTACCTCGCCTTTTCACCCTTACCTAAAATTTCAGGCGGTTATTTTCTGTTGCACTTTCCTTAAGGTTTCCCTCACTGGACGTTATCCAGCATCATTGCTCTATGGAGCCCGGACTTTCCTCGTACGCTGCCTTTCGACCTTGCTATACGCGACTATTCAATTTACTCCTATTTGATATTTTAAAATATTATATTAAATTTGTCAATACAGCAATTGTTTATAATTTTTCCAATATTAAGAAAATTTGACTATTTTACAAAATATTTAATTCCTGAATAGCATTTTTATATCTTAAATAGAAAATTTGTTTGTCTTGTTTCTCTGCAGAGTTTTGTAATTCTTTTAGTAGTAATTCACAACGATTTATATTCAATTCTTTATTTGAATTAATTTTCTCTTTATCTATTTTACTAAAAGATTCATTTGCTAACTTTAATTCTTCATTTATTTTGTTCCAATCATTATTATCTACTTGTGCATATGCATTCAAAATATGGCTTTTTGTAATAAAAACACACTTTTCTAATTCATTATTTGAAAATGACTCCATATATTTTGGAATCAGATTATAAAGCTTTGACATGCCTATAATAGAAGCTTTCTTATCTTCTTTTTGAGCAGACTTTGCTATATCGTCTAAAATGTTATTAAATTGTAAGATATCATCACTATTTGCTCCAACACTTTTAAGATCTATTGATATAGTTGCCCAAATAGAATATAAATTTTCAACATCTCTTTTTATTTCTTCCCATTCAATTTGCATACTATCTTTATTATCTAATAACATTATATCTCTAGATAATTTGAAAACCTTGTTATCTTCATTTTCGCTCTCAGACTTTTGACTAGAATTAGAAGATGTACTGTTTTCATCAGATGATTCAGAAATGCTAGATTCCTTATCACTTTGTCCGGTGAGTACTTCCTGTTTTTTCCTGTTTTACATTCTCAGATATAACTTTATAATTATTAAAAGAAATATTATTTGCTCTATTCATCATTGTTATTATTGTTTCATCTAAAAAATATATTTCATCTTTTACTTTTTCTTTTTCTATATCTTGCTTATTGTCTTTTTTAGCACATCCAGTTAGTGTAAAAAGAGTAATTATAAAAATAAAAAAAGCTAAGATAACTTTTCTCGAATATGTTAATTTTAACATAATTTCCACCTCTTTATATATTTTTCTCAAAAAATAGATTTTTATTCCATGAATAAGATATTTATAAATTTGTATAATAATATATTAAAGGAGATTATTTAGTTATGAGTACAGTTGTTCGTTTGTATAGTAATATAAATGGTGAAATTGAAAAGTTTTTGAAACACTTTTATAATTCTGATTTTAAAATAGAAGCGGATTTAGAATGGGAACAGAAATTTGAAAATCCTATTGAAATTGTAGATATAATTGGTGCCTTTATAGAAAATGATGATGCTTATAAAATAAGTATGTGGATTAGTATGGACGAAGGCTGTTTTATTCATGTTAGTGATGATAATGCAGATGAAATTATTAGATATTTATATGAAAGGTTTCCATATTAAATAATAATACTTTTATCGTTTGGCAAATTAAACATATAAAAAACTAAAGAATATTTTTTCGAATATTACTTTAGTTTTTTACATTTCATTTTTTATTTTTGTGAACTCTCATTTGAGTTTTCATCTTCTTGGCTTTCTGTATTTTCTTCTTTAGTAGTTTCTTCACTGCTGTTATTTTCTTGCTTTGCTCCACAGTTTGGACAGAAACTGAAACTCAAAGCAATTTCATAATTACAATATGGACATTGTTTTAAATCTTTTAGTTTTAATATTTCCATTCTTGTGTTTTCAATTTCTTCACTATATGCATCAACTTCATGACATAATCTTTCTATTTCTTCTACTGCATTTTCATCATTTTCTCTTATATGATTTTGGTAAACTCTTTCACCAATTTTTTCGTATATTTGACGAATTTTTTGTTTGTCTTGATTCATTATTGATTTTAATTTTACTTCTTTTGCTATTTTGCTAGTTTTTTCCGTAGTATGCTTATAAGTTTGGCTTGCTGTTTTTGTAATTTTTTCTATAAATTCCATTTTAGAATTCCTCCTTAATTACTCTCTATTTTTGTATTAGTATGTAAAGAATTTAAAAATTTATTCACATTTTCTTTGTCGAGTCATTAACATTTTTACCGCAAGTTCTGGTTTAAGTCCTTCATAAAGTAAAGAATATACTGCATTTACTATAGGCATTTCTATATTATACTTTTTAGCAAGTTTATATGCAACTTCAATATTATCAATACTTTCTATTGTCATTCCAACTTCCTTTTTTGCTTCTTCAATAGATAGACCTCTTCCAATTAGTTTACCTGCTCTTCTATTTCTACTATGTTCACTTAGGCAAGTAACTAATAAATCGCCAAGACCAGTTAAACCATAAATAGTGTCTACATTTCCTCCCATTGCTGTTCCTAATCTTTTTATCTCAACTAACCCTCTAGTTACAAGAGCTGCAAAGCTATTATCTCCAAGTCCAATTTCTGCGGCAATTCCAGCGCAAAATGCAATTATATTTTTTAGACCGCCACCTACTTCTACTCCAATTAAGTCTTCAGAAGTATATATTCTCATATTTTCATTCATAAACAAATCTTGAATATCACATCTTACTTTTTCATCTTTTGAAGCAATTACAATAGCTGTAGGTACACCTATTGCTACCTCTTCTGCATGGCTAGGCCCTGAAAATACTCCTGTTTTAATATTTGGCATTTCTTCTTTCATAACTTCATTTAATGTATATAATGTATCACTTTCAAATCCTTTTGAGCACATTATAACTGGTTGATTACTTAAATATCCTTTGTATTGTTTTATGATATTTCTTGTAAATTTTGATGGTGTAACATGTAAAACTACATCAGAATCTTTAATTACTTCTTCCATATTTGTATAACAAACAATATTATCAGGTAAATCTACATTCGGCAAAAATTTACACTTTTTTTCATTATTAATTAAATCTGCTTCTTCTTTTTCAAACGACCATATTTTTACTTCATTATTCATTTTAGCTAAGTGAATTGCAAGTGCAACTCCCCAACTTCCACTTCCTATAATTGCAACTTTTTTCATTTTTTCCTCCGTTATATATTCTATTTTTTAAAACTAATTTTATTCTCTGTACCACTTATTATTCTTTGTAGGTTTTTTCTATGATTAAACACAACAAATAGACCTAACAATATTCCAAAAATAACATAATTTCCATCTACAATATAATTTTCATGTATAAAGATTGTTAAAATTGGATATAAAATTGCAGCCATAATCGAACCTAAAGAGACCATTCTAGTTATTGCAATTAATAATACCCCAAATGTAAGGCATATTAATCCAATTTGCCAATTTGTAAGTAATAAAATTCCTAAACAAGTTGCAACACCCTTGCCTCCTCTAAATTCAAAAAAGATTGGAAATGTATGTCCAAGTACAGCACAAAAACCTGCAATTTGAACAAGAATAGCTTTATCAACATCTTTTGCAATATTACCAATTAATATTGCAATTAATATTGAAACTACACCTTTTAAAATATCACAAACAAGTGTAATTATTGCTGCTTTTTTTCCAACAGTTCTTAACATATTGGTCGTACCAGCATTTCCACTTCCCTTTTCCCTTACATCAAATCCTGCAAATTTTCTACTAAATATTACCGAAAAATTAACACTACCTATAGCATATGCTATTATCGCCATAACTATATATGCAGTCATAAAAAATCAACTCCCATCTTATTTTATACATCTTTATCCTTTTTTCCTCTTACAATTATTCTAATCGGAGTTCCGGTTAAAATAAATTCCTTTCGTAATTGATTTACTAAATATCTTTCATATGAAAAATGAAATAGTTTTTTATCATTTACAAATACAACAAATGTTGGTGGCTTTGTAGAACCTTGAGTCATATAATATATTTTTAGACGCTTTCCTTTATCTGTTGGTGGCTGTACTATTGCTATTGCTTCATTAAGAACTTGATTTAATACAGCAGTTGAAATTCTCATTGCATTTTGGTTTGCAACATTGTTAATTAATTCGTATATTTTATTTACTCTTTGTCCTGTTTTAGCTGATATAAATATAATTGGTGCATAAGATAAATATGCAAGCTTATTATAAACTTCCTTTTTATACTTCTCTGTAGTTTTATCATCTTTTTCGTATGCATCCCATTTATTTACAACAATAATAACTCCTTTTCCAGCTTCGTGAGCCTCTCCTGCGATTTTTGCATCTTGTTCTGTTACACCTTCATTTGCATCTAACATAAGTAAACATACATCTGCTCTTTCGACTGCAAGTAGTGAACGCATTACACTGTATCTTTCTAGATTTTCAGTTACTTTATTTTTTCTTCTAATACCAGCAGTATCAATGAATACATACTTTCCATATTCATTTTCAAAATATGAGTCGATAGCATCACGTGTCGTTCCGGCTATATTACTTACAATTACTCTGTTTTCTCCTAAAATTTTATTAATTAATGACGACTTTCCTACATTTGGTTTTCCTATAACTGCTACTTTAATAAGACTTGAATCATCATCGTCTGATGTACCTTCTGGAAAATGTTCATAAATTGCATCTAAAACATCTCCAATCCCTATAGCATTTGCAGATGATACAGCATGAGGTTCACCAATTCCTAAATTATAAAATTCATAAATATCATCAGAAACCTTTCCATAATTATCTGCTTTATTACAAACAAGTACTATTGGTTTATTAGATTTTTTGAGCATTAAAGCAATTTCTTTATCACTTTGAGTTACACCTTGTTTTATATCTGTTACAAATACTATAACATCTGCTATTTCGATTGCAATATCTGCCTGTCTACGCATTTGTGATATAATAATATCTTCAGATTCTGGTTCTATTCCTCCTGTATCAATTATTGTAAAATTTCTTCCTCTCCAATTTGTTTCAGCATAAATTCTATCTCTAGTTACACCTGGAGTATCTTCAACAATTGATATTCTTTTCCCTGCTAAATAATTAAAAAATGTTGATTTTCCAACATTTGGTCTACCTACAATTGCAACTGTTGGTTTTGCCATAAATTTCACCTCTATTTCTTTTGTATCGTGATTATATCACAATATACTATTAAATAAAACATTTTTTTATTAATAATTAATATATCGAAGCTATTGCCACTTTATTAAGCCTATAATAACAACTAGAAATCATACTTATCTTTCTTGATTTTCTATTTGATTGGTTGAATTTATATTTTTCTGCCTTAAGATTGCATCCTTAAAAATTTTTTTCAAATAACTAAAATCGGAATAATTTCCTTGTGAAGCCCATACCAAGCCTCCTCTTACATAATCAAAATGTTGTAATATCAGGTTTTCGTCTAATTTAAACCCATGTTGCTCTGCAAATTGCAATGCATATGCAATCATAGTCCTTGTGTTTCCATCTCTAAATGGATGTGTTTGCCACATATATGCAATGTCCATAGTAAAATCTGTTACTAGTTGATCAATTTTCTTTTTAGACCAGCTTGCATTATTTAGCCTTCTAACTGCATTGCTTAAATTTGTCTGTATTTCTTCAGGCTCTGCATATCTAACAGTATCTCCTCCGTAGTATTTTTTCTGACTTTACTATTGGAACAGTCCTAAACTCACCTGCCCAATCGAATATATCCCCTAAAATATACTTATGAATTCTTTTTATATCATTAACATCAAATTCTTGAATTGATAAATCTTGCTCAAGTGTAAATAACTTAATAAAAGAAATGTCTGATTCTGCTTGTCTTAATTCTTCGTAATCTGTAATACCTAGTTTATTCTTTAATGTACCATTCTTATATACATATGGATCTCTTTTATATAAATTATATAGCTCCTTTTTTTCTAATTCATACTGTTCTTGTAATTCTTCCTTCATATATTACAGACTCCTTTTTATTTTTTATATTTATTTAATACTTTTTTCTGAATTTCGGCAATTTCCATATTTCCATCAATATATTCTTTAGCTAAATCTAAAACATCTTGACTTGGCATCTTCCCACCTACGCAAGAAATCGCTAATGCTTTTTTTACAATTTCTTTTCTTTCTTCTTTTGAAGTATCTTTTATTAAATATGATTTCATAGTTTTCACCCATTATTAAATTTATTTAATATCTTTCTTTACTATTATTTTTTAAATTATACTTTTGTTTGTTAAAAATATCAATAGTATTTTTTGAATAAAAAAATATACCATACTATTTTTGTATGGCATATTATTTTCTTTTTATGCTTCTTTTTTTGTAACTACCTGTTTTCCATTATAATATCCGCAACTTGGGCATATTCTATGTTGCATTATAGGTTGATGACAGTGTGAACATTCTACTAAATTTTGTTTTTCTAATTTCCATGTAGATCTTTTTAAATGTGTTCTTGCTTTTGACCATCTTCTTTTTGGTTGTGCCATTTTTATTCCCTCCCTTGTATATATCTAGAATTATGTATATATTCTAATTTTTAACATTATTATTTTGTCACCTTAAAAGTATACTAGTTTTTTTTCGTTTTGTCAATTGTATTCCGAAACTTTTTTATTTATTTGGCATATACTAATAAAAAAACATATGGAGGTACTTTATTATGTGTGGTTTAGTTGGATTTGCAAATCCATTTAAAGATGTTTCAAGTTTTAGGAATGTTCTAAACAATATGAATAATGAAATTGCTAAAAGGGGCCCTGATGAAGACGGAATGTACTTTGAAGAGAATGTTTGTCTTGGTCATAAAAGATTAATTGTTATAGACCCAGATGGTGGAAAGCAGCCTATGATTTTTAGATATCAAGGAAATACTTATTCTTTAGTATATAATGGTCAAATATATAATACAAAAGAATTAAAGGATGAACTTTCAGAAAATGGTTTTACTTTTGATGGACATAGCGATACAGAAGTTTTACTTAAAGGCTTTTCTTTTTGGAAATATGATATTATTCACAAATTAAATGGAATTTTTTCTTTTGCAATATGGAATTCAAAAGAAAAAGAATTATTTGTTGCAAGAGATCATTTTGGAGTTAAACCTTTTTACTATTCTATAGTAGATGGTACTTTCGTTTTTGCTTCAGAAGTAAAAGCTTTATTTAAATATCCAGGAATTACAGCTAAAATTGATTCTGAAGGAATTAGCGAATTGTTTGGATTAGGACCAAGTCATACACCAGGTCATGGCATTTTTAAAGATATTCATGAGTTAAAACCAGCAAGCTATGGTGTTTTTAATAGTTCTGGGTTACATGTAGAAAAGTATTGGTCACTTGTTTCTTTACCTCATAAAGATAGCTTTGGAACAACATGTGATAAGGTCAGATTCTTATTAGAAGATTCTATTCGTAGACAACTAGTTTCTGATGTTCCATTATGTACTTTTTTATCTGGAGGATTAGATTCTAGTATAATAACTTTATATGCCGCAAATTACTGTAAGGAAAAAGGATTACCACCTTTAAATACTTATTCGGTAGATTATGTGGATAATGATAAAAACTTTGTTAAAACCGATTTTCAGCCTAATTCTGATAATTACTATATTAATTTAATGAAAAATAAACTTAACACTAATCATCATTCTATAATTTTAGACACTCCCGAACTTGCAGACAGTTTAGAAGATGCAATGCTTGCAAGAGATTATCCAGGAATGGCTGATGTTGATTCTTCACTTCTTTTATTTTGCAAAAATGTTAAAAAGCATGCTACTGTTACCTTAACTGGAGAATGTTCAGATGAAATCTTTGGTGGTTATCCATGGTTTTTCCGTGATGATGCTTTAAATAGTGGGACATTTCCATGGTCAATTGCGTTAGACGAAAGACAGACTCTCTTAAATCCTGAGATTGCGAAAAAAGTTCATTTAAAAGATTATATTAATTTCCGTTATACTGAAAGTTTAAATGAAGTTAATATTTTAGATACAGATTCAAAAGAAACACAAGAAAAAAGAAAAATTTCTCATTTGACATTAAATTGGTTTATGCAAACACTTTTAGATCGTTCTGATAGAATGGCAATGTATAATGGTTTTGAAATAAGAGTCCCATTTTGTGATTATCGATTAGCACAGTATGTATGGAATATTCCATGGGAAATTAAAGCTTTAAATGGGCGCGAAAAAGGACTTTTACGTTATGTTATGAAAGATTTACTTCCTTCTGAAATTGTTGATCGTAAAAAGAGCCCATATCCTAAAACTTGGAATCCAACTTATCTGCAAAAAGTCAAAGGAATGTTAACAGATATAATGGAAAATAAAAACGCTCCAATTAACTCATTATTAAATAGACAATATATTTTAGATATTATTAAGACAGATGGAAGAGCATTTACTAGACCTTGGTTTGGCCAGTTAATGACTGGTCCTCAGCTTATGGCTTACCTTTGCCAAGTTAATATGTGGCTTGAAAAATATCAACCTACAATAGATTTATAGTTTTTTATCTTAAAAAGGGAAAAGAGAGATCAAAATTAAAAGATCTCCCTTTTTGTTTTTTATTGATTATTGATTGTCTCATCGATGTAGGCTATTATCTGTACAACTTGCCAACAATTTAATTCATCTAAGAAACGAATTACCTCTTCATTCTTCAAATCATTTTCTTTGTTTTCATTGTTGAAAAATTTCTCTAACGGTTCAATAAAATCATCGCAAATATGATTTAAGTCACCATGTACCTCAACACTTAAAAATTTTGGTTCTGTAAGTGGCCTAATATCTATCCGCATTTTTTGAGGATACGTTCCGAATTTGCGAATAATTTGTTCACCTTCTTTTTCAATAAAAGAATTTAAAAGAGAAAAGAGAAGAGAGGCATTGCTTTCTTTAACCGAAAACTTCAACAAAGACATAATAAAAACACTCCCTTGTTATATGATTTGTATATATTTTACAATAAATTACCAAAATTTTCAAGGATTAAATTGAAATTTATTTTTTATTTTTTATAGATTTATTCTTTTGTCTTTTTTCTAATAGAGTTTGCTTTCTCTTTTCCTCTATTCTATCTACATAATTTTCAAGCTTTGAAGACTTTGTAATACAATAATTTCTATATATATCATCTTCAACTAAACTTCCTACAAACTTTGATGGTATATTATCTTGAGTCATTGTAAACATCTTTGTTATTTTATTTGATACTTTATATTTTTTATTTTTATCTTTTAATGCATCATGTAAATTTACTCCACTTTCTAATCCAAAGTACACTAATTTCTTTTTTTCATCTTTTTCTAGTATTCCTCTATATAAATCTATCTGTCTGCCATCTTCTACTTTTAAAGATTCTTTTAATTTCTTCACTGATTTAACTTGCATATCCGAGTCATTATGTTTCATTTTGATTATTTTGCCATTATCTTCTAAGCAAATTATATTAGATGGTTTAGTATTTAGTTGCTTTGTGTATGCCTCTATATAGGCATTTTCATGAATAAAAGCTTTATCTGCAGTTGCACTATTTATGAACTGTGCCTCTGGAAGTTTTGCTTGTCCTTTGCTTGTAAACTTTGTTGTTACATTTTTAAAAATATCAAATAATCCCATTTTCTACCTCATTCCTTTTTTTATTTTTCATTTTTTATTGCTGCTTGAGCTGCTGATAGTCTTGCAATTGGAACTCTATATGGTGAACATGATACATAACTTAATCCTATTTTATGGCAGAATTCTATTGTTTCTGGATTTCCCCCATGCTCCCCACAAATTCCAAGTTTTATATTTGGTCTTGTTTGTTTTCCTAAATCTACAGCCATTTTTACAAGTTTTCCAACACCTACTTGATCTATTTTAGCGAATGGATCAAATTCATAAATGTTTTTCTCATAATATGACTTTAAGAATTTTCCAGCATCATCACGACTAAACCCAAATGTTAATTGTGTTAAATCATTTGTTCCAAAAGAAAAGAATTCTGCATCTTCTGCTATTTTATCTGCAATTAAGCATGCTCTTGGTATTTCAATCATTGTTCCTACATGGTAATTTAGGCTTTCTCCTGAACTTACTATAATATTGTCGGCAGTTTTTGTAATAATTTCTTTAACAAATTTCAATTCTTTGCTATCTCCAATTAATGGAATCATAATTTCTGGAACAATGTTCATTCCTTCTATGTTAACATTTATTGCTGCTTCAATAATTGCTTTTGTTTGCATTTTGGCAATTTCAGGATAGGTTACATCTAATCTACATCCTCTGTGTCCCATCATTGGGTTAAATTCGTGCAAGTTTACCACAATCTCTTTTAATTCTTCAAATGACATTCCCATATCTTTTGCAAGTTCTGATATCTCAGCATCTTCATGTGGCAAAAATTCATGTAATGGAGGATCGAGTAATCGTATTGTTACTGGATAACCTTTCATTGCTTTATATAATCCTTCAAAATCTCCTCTTTGCATTGGCAATAATTTATTTAGTGCCTTCTCTCTTTGTTCTGAAGTTTTTGAAACTATCATTTCACGAATTGCTGATATTCTATCTGGATCAAAGAACATATGCTCTGTTCTGCATAAACCAATTCCTTCTGCACCAAATTCATATGCCTGTTTTGCATCTCTTGGAGTATCTGCATTAGTTCTAACTCCTAATTTACGGTATGAATCTGCCCAAGACATTAGTTTTGCAAAGTTACCAGAAAGTGATGCTGGAACTGTTTCAATTTTTTCTCCATATACTTTTCCTGTAGAACCATCTAGAGAAATATAATCTCCTTCATGATATTGGCTTCCATTTGAAACATAAAATACTTTATTGTCTTCGTCTATCGTTATTTCTCCACAGCCGGCCACACAACAAGTACCCATTCCACGTGCTACAACTGCTGCATGTGAGGTCATTCCTCCTCTAACTGTTAAAACACCGATTACATACAACCATTCCTTCGATGTCTTCTGGTGATGTTTCAAGTCTTACTAATATAAGCTCTTTTTCTCCAGCTTCTGCAAGTTCTTTTGCTTTTTGTGCAGAAAATACAACTTTTCCTGTTGCAGCTCCTGGTGATGCTGCAAGTCCCTTAGCTATTGCTTTTGCAAGTTTTAATTTTTCTATATTAAAATTTGGATGTAACAATTGTTCTAATTGTTTTGGTTCGATTCTTAAAACAGCTTCTTTTTTCGATATCATACCTTCATTTGCAAGGTCTACAGCTATTTTTAACGCAGCATTTGCAGTACGTTTTCCATTTCTCGTTTGAAGCATATATAGCTTTCCATGTTCTATTGTAAATTCCATATCTTGCATATCTTTATAATGATTTTCCAACATTTTAGCATATTTTGCAAAATCTTCATATACTTTTGGGTTAATTTCCTTAAGTTTATCAATAGATTGTGGTGTTCTTATTCCTGCAACAACATCTTCTCCTTGAGCATTCATAAGAAATTCACCAAATATTTCGTTTTCACCTGTTGCGGGATTTCGTGAAAAGGCAACTCCTGTTCCACAATCCTCTCCCATGTTTCCAAAAACCATTTCTTGTACATTAACTGCTGTTCCCCAGTTAGATGGAATATCATTTAACCTTCTATAGGTAATTGCTCTAGGATTATTCCATGAACGAAATACTGCTTTTATAGCATCTAATAATTGCTCTTTTGGGTCTTGTGGAAATTCTTCACCTAATTGCTTGTAATAAATTCCTTTAAATACCTTTACTAAATCTTCTAGATCATTTGCATCCATATCAGTATCTAGTTTCAAGCCTCTTTGCATTTTTTTAGTATCTATTGCTCTTTCAAATAAGTTTTTTGGTATTTCTTTTACAACATCACTATACATTTGAATGAATCTTCTATAACTGTCATAAGCAAATCTTCTATTTTTTTGTGCTATTACTTTTGCAACTTCATCATTAATTCCCAAGTTTAATATTGTATCCATCATTCCTGGCATAGAAGCTCTTGCACCAGACCTTACTGAAACTAATAGCGGTTTTTCTTTATTTCCTAAAACTTTATTAGTTCTTTGTTCTAACTTTTCTAATGCTTGTTTTATTTGCTTTTCTATTTCCTCTGAAATTGTTTCACCGTCTGCATAGTATTTATTACAGCTTTCTGTTGTTACTGTAAATCCCTGTGGAATTGGCATTCCCAAATTTGTCATTTCTGCTAGGTTTGCTCCTTTTCCTCCTAATATTTCTTTCATACCTGCATTTCCTTCATTAAAAAGGTACACATATTTTTTTCCCATTTTGTATTTCCTCCTTAGTATTATTCTTTGGTAAATTTGCTTTTATTATAACATAAATTTTTATTTTTCAATAGAATTTGGAAAAAATTGTGTAATTTTGCATTAAGATATCTAATTGCTTTTGGACATTGTCGTAGTACTTAACATAACAAGAAAATAATTTCCTTCGGCGTCAACTCATTATGTTCATTATCCTTTTTTAAAATGGCTCTTTATTTTTGCTTAAAAAAAACCTAAAAATATATTATTTTATATTCTTAGGTTTACTATATTTATTACTTTTATTTTATATTGTATTTACACATTTTTTGTAAATCTCCAAGAGTCTTCGCACATTTCTTTAATATCTCTTGTAGCTTCCCAGCCAAGCTCTTCTTTTGCTTTTGTTGGGTCAGCAAAACATGTTGGTATATCTCCTGGTCTTCTTGCTGTTATTTCATATTTAATTTTTACTCCTGTTGCATCTTCAAATGCTTTTACAATTTCTAATACAGAATATCCCTTACCTGTTCCTAAATTATATACTTCTACCCCAGTACCCTTTCTTGCCTTTTCTAAAGCTTTTAAGTGTCCCATTGATAAATCAACAACATGTATATAATCTCTTACTCCGGTTCCATCTTTTGTTGGATAATCATTACCAAATACATTTAAATGGTCTAATTTTCCTATAGCAACTTGATTAATATATGGCATTAAGTTATTAGGTATTCCATTTGGATTTTCTCCAATTTTGCCACTTTTATGTGCTCCAATTGGATTAAAGTATCTTAATAAAATAATGCTCCATTCATTGTCTGATATATATACATCATTTAATATTTGTTCAATCATTAATTTTGTACTTCCATATGGATTTGTTGTAAATAATGGAAAATCCTCTTTTATTGGAACTGTTTTTGGATTTCCATATACTGTTGCTGAAGAACTAAATACAATTTTTTTGCATCCAAATTTCTTCATAACATCTAATAATACAAGTGTTCCTGTTATATTGTTATGATAATATTCTATTGGTTTTGCAACAGATTCTCCTACTGCTTTTAATCCTGCAAAATGTATAACAGATTCAATATCTGGATTTTCTTTAAATATATTTTTTAATCCTTCTTCATCTAATATATCTACTTTGTAAAATTTAAAATCCTTTCCTGTAATCTCTTTAATTTTTTCAAGTGTTTCTGGTTTACTGTTTGAAAAATTATCCACAATAATAATTTTTTCTCCCGCTTCTAATAATTCAACACATGTATGACTTCCTATATACCCTGCTCCTCCTGTAACTAATACTGACATATTCTTACCTCCTATTTTAATTTATATATATTTTTTTATATATTTTATAATCTCTTAATATTTTTCTAACATAATTATTTGTTTCTTTGTATGGAATATTTTCTATATCTGAGCCATCTTCTTTTATGATTCCATTTTCTATCCAGTTATCTACTTTACCTATTCCCGCATTATATGCTGTAAGTGCAAGTGCTATATTCCCGTTATATTTGTCCAGTAAATAAGCAAAATATGTTGTTCCTATTTTTATATTATCTTCTGCATTAAATAATATTTCTTTTGAAAAATTTTCCTCTGTTTTATTTTGCATTACTTCTTTAGCTGTTGTTTCTAATACCTGCATAAGCCCTATTGCATTACTGTTTGATGTTGCTTCTGGGTTAAAGTTACTTTCTGCTTTTATAATAGCAAATGTTAATAATGGATCAATATTATTTTCTTCAGAATATTTGTATACATATTCTGAATATTCTTTTGGATACATATTTTTCATAATATAATTTTTTATGTTTAGCTTATGAATTATTCCAATTGCTATAACAATTACTAGAATAATTATAAAAAGCTTTTTTATTAGCTTAGACAATGCACATTCTCTCCTTATAATGTTATCCTCGGTTTAATTATTATTTGGCTTCATACCAATTGTCCGCCTCTGAAATATCTACTTTTAACGGCACTACTAAAGTTATAGCATTTTCCATACAATTTTTCAATATTTTTTTTACTTTTTCTTTCTCCTCTTTTCGACATTCTATGATTAATTCATCATGCACCTGAAGAATTATTTTAGCATTAAGCTTCTCTTTTTTTAATTCATTATATACATTAATCATAGCTATTTTCATAATGTCTGCTGCCGTACCTTGGATTGGAGTATTCATTGCAGCTCTTGCTCCAAACTGCCTTACCATGTAATTGTTTGAACTTAGCTCTGGAATATATCTTCTTCTATGAAATAAAGTTTCAACATATCCTTGTTCCTTTGCTTTTTCAACAATTTCATCCATAAATTTCTTTATTCCACTATATTTTTCAAGATACTGCTCTATATATTGTTTTGCTTGTTTATTACTAATTCCTAATTGCTGTGCTAATCCGAAATCACTAATTCCATATACAATACCGAAATTTACAGCTTTAGCAGAACTTCTTTGTTCTTTTGTTACTTCCTCAATGGAAATGCCAAGAACCTTTGATGCTGCTTGTTTATGAATATCTTGGTTTTCATTAAATGCAGTAATCATATGCTCATCTTTTGAAATATGTGCAAGTACTCTTAATTCTATTTGTGAATAGTCCGCATCTACAAATATATTCCCTTCTTCTGGTTTAAAGACTTTTCTTAGTTTCTTTCCAAGTTCAATTCTAGTTGGAATATTTTGAAGGTTTGGTTCTGTACTGCTAATTCTTCCTGTTGCAGTTACCGTTTGATGAAAATATGAATGAATTCTTTTGGTTTTTTCATTAATATATGGTAATAATCCTTCTACATAGGTAGAGTTTAACTTCATTAGACTTCTATATTCCAATATTTTTTCAATTACAGGATGCTGACCTTTTAACTTTTCTAAAATATCTACATCTGTTGAATATCCTTTTTTTGTTTTCTTATACACTGGTAACTTTAATTTTTCAAATAATATTACGCCTAATTGTTGTGTTGAATTAATATTAAATTTTTCTCCACATAGCTCATAAATTTCATTTGTGAGTTTATCTAAATCAATTTTTAGTTTATCTCCAAATTCCTTTAATTCATCTTTTTCAACATGCATACCATTAAACTGCATTTCTGCTAGTACTTCTACAAGTGGCATTTCAATATTTTTAAATAAATCTAGACTTCCTATTTCAATTAATTTCTCTTTTGTTTTTGCTTCCAAACTATATATACAATATGCATATAATGCATACTCTAACTGGTTTTTATTTTCTTCATTTGATTTTTGTAATTCATCGAACAAGTTAATTTGATTTTGTACATTTTCTTTATCTTCAGATAAAAATTCATTAACATCTATTTCAAGATATTGAGCAATAATATCAGATAGATTATACTTCACTGTTGGATTTATAACATATGCTGCAATTTTGGCATCATAAATTAAATTTTTCATATTAATGCCTAGTTCTCTTAGCATTACATAATCTTGGCTTAATTCAAATCCATACTTTGCAATTTTTTCATCTTCAAAGATTTCTTTAAATTTCAAAGTAAATTTCCTTGAATCTTGAATTGCAATAAAGAAGACGCTTTTTCCACCAGTATATACACTAATTGATTTTATTTCTTTTTTTATTATCTTTTCTGGTTTATCACTTGCTTTTTTATCTATAAAAAAAACTAACTTTTTACTTCTTTTTACTTCATTTATTAGTTTCTCTACTTTTTCTTCCTCATTTAAAGTCATCTCTTCTATGTTAAATAGGTCTTCTATTTTTTTTGTTTGTATATTTTGGTCTTGAAGATTAAATCTATCAATATAGCGGTTAAAATTTAATTCCTTAAAAATTTTTAAAACCTCTTGTTTATTCCATTCCTCTACTTGTAAATCTTCTAGAGTATCACTAAATGGGACTTCTAGATTAATTGTTCCAAGTGTTCTTGATAATATGGCAAGCTCTTTATTGTTTTCTAAATTTTCTTTTTGTTTGCCTTTTAACTCTGATTCTCCCGCTTCTAATTTATTATATAAATTATCAATACTTCCAAACTTCTTCACCAAACTTAATGCAGTTTTTTCTCCTATTCCCGGCACCCCCGGAATATTATCAGATGTATCGCCTTGAAGTCCTTTTACTTCAATTAATTGTTTTGGTTCTAATCCATAAGTTTCAATTATTTTTTCTCTATTAAAATCTTCTGTTTCTGTTTTACCCATCTTTGTTCTTGGAATACGTATTGTAACTTTATCTGTTGCAAGCTGAAAAGTATCTCTATCTCCTGAAAGAATTGTAACTTCTAATCCATTTTTTTCTCCAAACTTTGATAAGGTTCCAAGTACATCATCTGCCTCATATCCTTCTTTTTCTATTATATCAATATTCATTGCTCTTAGAATTTCCTTTACTATTGGCATTTGCTGTGCAAGTTCATCTGGCATACCTTTTCTTGTTGCTTTATAGCCTTCATACATTTTATGTCTTGCAGTAGGCGCTTTTAAATCAAATGCAACCGCCATATAGTCTGGATTTAAATCATCTATTACTTTAAACATTATTGCCAAAAATCCATATACGGCATTTGTATATTTACCATCTTTTGTAGTTAGCATTTTGCTTCCCATAATTCCATAAAACGCTCTATTCATAATACTGTTTCCATCTATTAAAACTAACCTTTTCAAACTTTATCCTCCTATATTAAAAATAATATATATATTTATTATCGATCTTATTATATATACACATGCACATATATTCAAGTAGTAATTGCTAAAATTTGTGTATAAGATTTACTTATTGCTTTTTTAGTAATTTGATGACTATTTATTCCAATAAAAAAAGTATTTGCTTCATTTTATGTTCACTTCTTCAAAAAATTGTAATTTTCTTTTATATATGGTATAATAATGTTTAGATTTATATATTGGAGGAAAATTTATGACTGCTTTTGAGAAGGATTATAAAAAGGCAAAAAAATATATATCAAAAGATGATGTATCAAACTTAAAAAAGTATATTATATATACACTACAACCATATCTAAAAGGTATGCAAAGTCAAAACCCCGACTTAACACTAGAAGAATTTGAAGATTTGCTTAGAGAAGATTATTTAGATTTGGGTAAAACTGCTTTTAAATCTTCCTTTGCATTTGATTACTATATGCTTTACATTTCTTGTCAGTATTTAAAATCAAATCCAAAAGTTTTTGATGAAATACATGATCGGATTAAAAAGTGGGGAAATAAAAGTTGATGCACTTAAAATGAATATGCCATCAAAAAACAATTTTAGAGATTATTTAACTTTTTACACTCAATCTATGACAAAGGCTTTTGAAGAAGATGTATATACGCAATGTGAAAAATTTGTGATGAATGATTTAACATTAAAAAGTATCTTAGAAACCCCTGAACTTAAAAAAGAGGAAAAAATAAAAAGAATACAAACTTATATAAATAAACATGTTTCATCTAAACATGATAGAGAATTCTCAATGCAATTAGCTAATTTTTATCTTTTTGGTGCAAAAAAGTTTTTACCACAAGATGAAAAGCTTTTAGCTGAAAATCTTAAAAATATACTTGCAGATTCAATTTCTTCAATTGCAAAGCAAATATCATCATTAAATCTATTTCAAAAATATACTGAACTTGAGTCTCTAAACTTTGAAAGGATGGATTTCAAAGAGTTTATCTCTGGTAAAAAGAATATAGATATTACAAGTCCGCAAATTCTTCGTAATATGTCAGTTCATGATTTAATGATTTTAAATTCATTTTGGATAAATAGATATGCTAAAGAATTAGATAGCTACGCCAATGGTATATTTGCTATTAAAACTTTAGGTGTATTGCCTAAAATATTAGATAATACATTTGATATTAGCGACATTAATAAAGATGCGCTTGAGACAACTCTAATTAAATGTATGATGTTACGAAGACATTCTCAACGATTTATTAATGATCGTCAAGAAGCTTATTACAAAGGCACACTACCTAAGAATACATATACTACTGATGAAAACAAAAATTATATAACTTATTCTTATGTTCCACTAGCTAAACAATTAAAATCTTTGTATTCTACAGATTACCAAAAATTCTTTACGCAATTGTTATCTAAGTCCAATAATACTATAGAGAATAATGCAATATTATATGCAGAACTAATTAGTCCTGTGATTAATATTTATAACATGAAAGATGAAATATTAAATTCACTTATTTCTAATTTGGATAATAGTTCTGATATTATAAATGCCGGTATAATTCCTGATTCAGTTTTAGATGATGGAACACAAATAATGTTGAACCCAAATTTTGTTTGCCTTGGATTAGATACTAAGCTTACATTTCCAGTAAGAGAGCATATAAAGCTTAATGTTTTAAAAGACTTTTTGGTTTCACTGCAAAATGGAAACGAATATATTCCTATCTACGAAGGTAAATCAGACTTTACATTTCCTAATGGAGAAATTATTTCAGCGCAACAAATCTTGCCTTTTACAAAAGAACAAGAAAAAATGTTAAAGAAAGCCGTTGCTGCAAATCCTAATGGTTTAAATAAAGACTTCATTTTACATCTTAATTGGCTTAGAGATTCATCTAAAGTACCAGAAAAGTTTAAGTCTACTATAATTGATGATAAAGGACGTAAGAAAAAGAGCTTTATAAGAACATATGTAAATTTAGGTGAATATGAACCAGATAAGCCATTACAAGTTTATATAAGAAAAGATAATAAATATGTGAAAATACCAAGTGAGATTAAAAAATCATTTTCTACTTGTATTGATTCTAATAAAAAAGAAATGCAAGAATATCCTAATGGAGGTGACGATATTGAGCTTTAATAAAAATGAGTTTAAAAAAAGGCTAAACCATGGAGACTATTCTTACTGTATTTATATATTGCACCAAGAAATAAAATCATTACTTATTGAACATGTAAAAAAATATGATAAAGACTTTTCATATACAGATTTGAAAGACCTGAAAAATAAATGTATAGAATACTTAGAGTATGATATGAAAACTGACGCAATTGAGTTTTATGATCTTTCAATGAATCAGGAAACTGAAAGTTATGAATTAGATAGATTATTAGATATATATTCAACCTTTGAACTTTAATGAATTATAAACAATATTTTGCATAAATAAGAAACTCATATATAAAGTTAATCTTTTATATTGAGTTTCTATTTTTACAAATATTTTTTAGCATTATCCTTCTTCTTTTTTTAAGATAAAACATTATTAAAAAATCTTTCTTTCTTTTTTTCTGAATGGTTTGAATCATAAAATTCTATCTTTCCTTCATTTTCATCTATCAGATCATTTTCCTGTAGAATTTCATATAAGTGTTTTGCAAGTCTTGGTGCTCCATTAAAAAACTTTATATTTCCTCCTAAAGTTTCTGCAATTTCTTGTTCTATTAATGGATAATGTGTACAACCGAAGAACTACATTTTTCACTTTTCCTTTATAAGGTTTTAATATTTTTTCTAATACTTTCTTTTGCTTCTTTTTGTCTCCCTCTTCTATCACATCAGCTAGTCCCACACAAGGTAACAATTTTGTTTTGTGATTATTGTATTTTTCATAAAGTAAATTAAACTTTTCACTTTCGATTGTTCCTTTTGTTGCCATAACTAGAGTTTCTTCATTATAAGCATAATCATATACCATTTTATATGCCGGTTCAATTGCAACAAATGGAATGTTATTGTATTTGTTTCTTAAACATGAAACCGCATTAGCAGTTGCAGTATTACATGCAATTACAATTGCTTTGCAATTTTTTCTTATAAAAAATTGTACAATTTCGTCACATATATTTATTATCTCTTCTTGAGTTTTATCTCCATATGGATTATTCTTTGAATCACTATAATAAATATAATTTTCTTTTGGAAGAATCTTAATTAACTCTCTTAGAACTGTAACTCCACCAATTCCAGAATCAAATACTCCAATTTTTCTAGTGGAATCTATTTTTTCATATGAATTTTTATTTTCTATTATTTCTTCTTTCATCTATCTTCTTCTACTTTCTTTATTATTATGTCAATTATTGTCAATAGGGATGGCTTTGTTTGACACTTGTTAATTATTTTCTATTTTTTTTCGTCAAACGTAACCATCCCTACTGATATTAAAATTTGTTATGTACCATCATAATAGTCAAAACCACCACGAGAAAGTTCTTTATATGGCACGAAGCGTGCCCTTTTCTCTGTTAATTCTTTCTCATCAAATGGTCGTACTATCTTTTCATCAACATCAATAACATACTTTTCATTATCTATATTCAAAACTAAACATCTTATATACCTAGTTGATTCCTTATTTTTCATAAGTTGATAAAATTTTATCTTCTACACTTAATTTATCATCTTCAGATAACTTATCAATATATTCTTGAAGTTCATTTGTTATTTTCCAACTTGCCTCATCATATATTATATCCTCATTAAGCTCGTCTTTATCATTAATCTTTTCTTCTGGATTTAATACAATTGAATGTTTTCTTTTAAAAGATAAACTTACTAGTTTATTTAATCCGTCAAGTTTTTCTATATTTATACTCATTTTAATTTCTCCTTATATTATTAATGATTATTAATTATTATATTAAATTACCCTCCATAATAAGGATATTCATTTTCTTCTGGATTAAATATAAAAATTTTTTTATCTAAATCTTCTTTGTTTATTATACTCATTTCTTTATCAACACTATCAACTAAATATGTTTTAGACTCAAAGTCGAAAATTATACATTTTGCATATCTTTTTTCATCAGCTCCTTTAACTTCCTTCCATACTTTTTCAACTTCAATTCCCTCATTCTCAACTATTGCTTTAATATATTCACAAAATCCTTGTGAATCAATCTGATAACTATTTAATGTTTTTACAACACTCTTAAAGTACTCAATAAGATTTTTGTCTTTTAAGTTTTTTTGTGCTTCCTCTATCTCAGTCAACTCATCTTTTTTGTCTTTATTAAACTTATCAACGGCTTTTTGAAATTTTCCTGAATTATCCCTAAGTATTTTTATTCCTTTAATTTTTAGACCTAATTTTACTCTAGTAAGATCTTTTATATTATTAAAATCATCTAAATCTAAAATAACACTATATTCTTCGCCTGTTAATCCAACAACATAATGTAAATTTTCTTTATCTCCAAACATAAAAGCTTCTAAACTATCATTTCCTTCTAGTAACTCATTTATTGCTTTTGCATAAAATCTAGAAAATTCATAACATATTCTTCTATTATGTTTTTTTCGATTTTCCTTCCACTTATCACCAACTATTCTTCCATACCAATCTACTGCTATATATTTTATATTGTTTATATCACTTAAATCCTTTTTAAAGAAATATAACACATTATCATCATATATATAATTCAAACATATATATTTATAAATTTCCAAAACTTTATCTTCAAAATTCATTGATTTTTCTTTTAATAATTTGGTCACTAAATTCTGAAGTGGCTCATCCATCTCCCATTTTACTTGATCATATTCAATCCAATCTTCTTTAAGTTCTCTATTAGGTTCTAATATTATTTTATAATTCCCCTCTAGTTCTTGGCTTATTTCGTCATAAAATTTTTTTATATATTCATCACGCATTTATTTTTCCTCCATTACTTTTTTTATATATTATTTTCTTTTTTTAAATAAGTCGTCATAGCCGATAAGTATCATATTTAATAATTATGCTATCATCAGCAGCATTTATTTTTCCTCTATTTAATAAATCATAAAACATATTTGGTTCTATTAACTTCTTGTACACCCCTTCCAATTGCTCATGTTTTACTCCTACCGCTTGCAAGATTTTATAAGCATTTTGTTTATTTATTTTAAAGAAGAGAGCTTCATCTTTTAAATATTTTTGAATTTTTAAATTTAATGAATAATCAGAATTTTTGTCTTTTAGAACATTTAACATTGTTTCATTCATTACAACAATAACCTTAAATTCATTCATTTTAATATTCCTCCTTTGTATAGATACAACCATTTAAGTTTTATTCTAATATTATATCATAAAAAGAATAAATTTGGCAATACAGTACTTCACTTTTCTGTCATACGATAGTATAAATTACAAAGTTTCTGTTCTGTTTGTTTATCACCTGTACGAGGATATATTTTTTTCTCTGGAATTGTCATTTTTAGTCCTCCTTAAAAATATTAGAGGGTGACAATTTGAATTGTGACCCTCTTAATAAGAATTTATTTTTTCTTCAGAACAATAGCAATAAAGTTTAAATATTTGCACGCTCCTGCTTCAATGGCTTTTCTATCGCTTCTAGAATACTCATTATCGCATTGTATCCAATCATTCCAACATTCTTCATTACTTTCCATTTCATAAATTGAAATTATTTCACTGTTCTTTGATTTTGAAACAATGTTTCTCCAGTATTCAATATCGTGAATATAGTCTAATTGTTCAGGAGTCCAAGATAAAAGCAATTCTTTTGGAATGTCGCTATGACAATCTTTCTTCATTCCTGGAACAACTATGTAAATGTATCCTCCATTTTTCACAAAAGGTAAAAGTTTTTCATCTAAGTATTTTTCATCTCTTCCAAAATAATTATATGAATCTGTGCTAACTACTGCATCGAAAAATTCTTTTTCGAATTTTAAGTCTGTAGCATCTGCTTTCACGGGAACAATTTGCTTATCTGTTAATCCCATTTGTGTAAAGAATTCTCTATTTTCTTCAGGATTACTCCATAAATCTACTGCATATACTTTTTTAAAACCATATTCCTTTGCTAGAAATATAGATGTGATACCTTGACCACTTCCTAAATCCATAACAATAGAACCTTTTTTTATTTTATTATCTTGCATAAGTTCTTCTTCTAATTTTAATGGATTAGGTCCCATAATTTTTTGATTTATTATATTTATGTTATACTTTTTTGTTTTTTCATATTCCATTTTAAATTTCTCCTTTAATATAAATTATTCTTCCTCTTTAATGATGTTTTTACTTCCTATATATGTTGCTAAAAAATAACATCCATAAATTACACCTATAGCAACTGCAGTTGCTATAATTGATGGTAATAATTGTTCTTTAGACGCAAGTACATCAAATATAGACATAGCAAATTGTATTCCAAATATTGAGTGAATTATTGCTAAAATAAGTGGTAATCCAAAGAAGATTCCTATTTGTCTAAATAGTGCTTGATTTATCATCTTCTCATCACAACCTATTTTTCTTAATATAATATATCTTTGTTTGTTATCCGAGCTTTCTGTTAGTTGTTTTAATGCTAAAATAGCACAACTTGCTATAAGAAATATAATTCCTAAATAAATTGCAATAAATACTATTATAGTTGATAACCCAACACTTGATTCAATTATACTTATTTTAGTTTCTCCATCTAAGGTATTATTTTCTTTGTTTAGTTTTTGTACCAATTCAGACTCATCGCTTGTAAGCATCTTTTCTATTTGTTCTTTTTCTTTATCTGTTTTAGCATTATAATTAGCAACTAAGAACCACAATTTTTGTTCTTTTTCACTAAAATTGCAACTGTCTGGAACTAATATAATTCCTACATTTGTATGACTTGTTGATATTTGTATAAATCCATCTTTGCATTCATTATATTTTGGTTTATATTCTTTTCCATTTAAATTAATTATAGTTTTTTCTTTCAATCCTAAATTTCTTATATTGGCTATACTTTCATAATTACAAATTATAATATATTCATCATTTTTTAAAGAATACTGTTTATTTCCATATAATTTTGCAATTTTATTGTAATCAGATATCTTCATTACTTGTTCTAGTGTATCCAATTTCATTCTAGGAAATTGTTCTTTTATTTGATCTGAAGCTTTTCCTAATGTTTTTTTCCATGAAAATCCATCTGCTTCATAAATTGGTGCTTCTATAACATCTTTTAATTGTTTCATATCAAAACCATTTTGAATAAGCGTATATGAAATAGCTTGTTTTGAATCTTCTTGTAACTCTTGTGTATAAGTAATTTCTTTTCCATTACTATTTACAGTCTTTTCTGGTAAATTAGCTGTTTTGTATAAGTTCAAATCTACCGGTGTCATTTTTTCTAAATCAGCTTGCATAGAATTTTTTAATGCAATTGATGAAGATAATGCGGTAATTGTCATAAATAGCATTAAACATATTACACTCATACTAATTACAGTTGTATTAATTTTATTATGTAATTGTCTTAGTACAAACATATTAGTTCCTTTTAAGTATGTACTTTTTTTAGCTTGAACTAATCTTAATATTAATCCTGAAAAAGACCAAAATATTAAAATTGTTCCAACTACTCCAAGTAAAACTGATATTCCAATAGCTCTTGTTGTATCATTAACATTTGTCATGTTGAAAATTTCTTTTGTCACTTCCCAATAAGCATATCCTAAACCTACTGCTGCAATTATAAAAACTATAATACATACTATTGGATTTTTCATTTTTATTTGTTCATTCTTCTTAATTGCTGTTAGTAGGTTTATTAATTTATATCTTGATATTGTAAATGCATTGAAAAGTAATACAGCCAAATACATTACAGCAAAATATATACAAGTTTTAATACAAGCATTTTGCGAAAATACAAATTCAAATTTACTCATATCTGCTTGAAATAATTTTGCAACCAATATAGACATAAACTGTGATGCGAAAATTCCTAATATAAGACCTATTGCAAGAGAAATTATCCCAACAAGTACTGTCTCTATTAATAAAATTTTAGAGATTTGTCTTTTTCCCATTCCTAATGTCATATATATTCCAAATTCTTTTTTTCTTCTATTTATTAAAAAATTATTAGCATATGCAATTAAGAGTCCTAATATTACAGCAATAAATACCGATACCATGCCAAGCATGTTAATCATAAGTTTTATCATTTGTTTAGTAGAACTTGATACTTGTAGCATTGCTTCTTGACTATCAATGGAGTTAAACATATAAAATACTGCTACACCTAAAACCAAAGTAATAAAGTATATTGCATAATCTTTAAAACTCTTTTTCATGTTTTTTATTGATAATTTAAATAACATCTCCAAGTTCACCTCCTAATAAGGTTTGAACTTCTATTATCTTTTCGAAAAATTGTTTTCTTGTATCATTTCCTTTTATAAGTTCATTAAAAATCTTTCCATCTTTTATAAATAATATTCTGCTTGCGTAACTTGCTGTAAAAGAATCATGTGTAACCATAACTATAGTTGAATTTATTTTTTGATTTAAAATTTCAAAACTTTCTAGTAATTGTTTTGCAGATTTCGAATCCAATGCGCCTGTTGGTTCATCTGCTAATATTAATTTTGGATTTGTGATAATTGCTCTTGCTGATGCTACTCTTTGTTTTTGTCCTCCAGATATTTGATAAGGGTATTTATTTAATATGTCTGAAATTCCAAGTTTTTGAGCAACTTCTTTTACTCTTTTATCTATCTCATGTGCATTCACTTTTGAAATAGTTAATGCTAATGCAATATTTTCATAAGCTGTCAATGTGTCTAATAAATTAAAGTCTTGAAATATAAAACCGAGTTTTTCTCTTCTAAATTTATTTAGTTGATTTCCTTTTAATTTTGTAATGTCTTTTCCATCAATTATTATTTTTCCTGCTGTAACTCTATCAATTGTAGAAATGCAATTTAAAAGTGTTGTTTTTCCGTGATCCACTTGCTCCCATTATTCCAACAAACTCTCCTTTTTTCACTTCAAAGCTAATATTATCGATAGCTTTTGTTAGATTAGACTTGTTGCCATAGTATTTTTCAATATTTTTAGTTTCTAATACATTTTCCATCTTTTAATCTCCCTTTCTGTTTTATTACATTAATTGTACTACCTTTTTTATTTCTTACCATCGATTTGCATTACACAAATCTTACTTTTTTGTAAGATTTGAAAAAAGCCACCATTTGAACTATACTTTTTGGGGTATAGTTCAATCTGGTAGCCTTTCTACATATTATTCTATTGCATCTTGTATAAAACTACTTTTTGGAAATGCAATTCTTATTTCTGTTCCAATATTTTCTTCTGAGTCTAGTTCTATTCTCAATCCTAACTTATTACATAATTTTTTACATAAATACAATCCCATTCCTGTTGATTTTTGTCCTACTTTTCTACCATTTGTTCCAGTAAAACCTTTTTCAAATACTCTTGTAATTTCACCTTTCTTTATGCCTATTCCATTATCTTTTATACATAAAATTGTATTTTCTTTATTATTTATGCCAAACATTTCTATTTCTTTGTTACTAGATTTACTGTACTTTACTGCATTTTGTATTATTTGATTTATTATAAAAGTACACCATTTAGAGTCTGTATATATTTGACCATCTAACTCGTGCAAATTTAATTTTACTTTATTTTGCAATAAGCTTCTTTTATTTTTTAATATTGCTGTATTTACAATCTCTTTTAAATTTTGTTTCTTTACATAATAGTCTTTTTCTGGTACATTACTTCTAGCATAAAATAAAGCTTGTTCTATATAATTTTCTATTTTGTCTAATTCTTCATCTATACTTTCTGTTACTTCGTTTTTATTATTTTCTATAATCATTTTTCCTGTAGCTATAGGTATTTTTACCTCATGTATCCATAACTCAATATATTCTTTATAGTCTTCTGTTAAATGCTTGTACTTATTTACATTTTCAAGCATTGATTTTCCTGTCTCTTGCAATATTTCTTTTAAAATTTTGCTTTCTGAAAAATTTGATGTTTCAATAATTTCTGCTATTAGATATTTTTCTTTCAAATCTTCTAGCTTATCTTTCAAATTATTATAATATCTATTTTTTCTGTAATATTCTATAAAGAAACAAATAGAAAACATCATAACAGATATAACCTCAATGTAGATCTTTACAAATTTATGTATACTAAATGGAATCAGTAATATTTCAGAAGTTGCTACAACAAATAATAACACTAAAATGTAAATACTTTTATCCTTTATATATTCCTTAAAACTCATTTTAATATATACCCCTGTCCTCTTTTAGTTTCTATACAGTCTTTCATTCCTAAATCTTCTAGCTTATTTCTTAGTCTTTTCATGTTTACTGATAGTGTATTATCATCTATAAAGCTTTCGCTTTCCCACAAGTAATCCATTAGTTCGTCTCTTGATATAATTTTATCCTTGTTTAATAAAAGAAAGTGAAATATCTTTAACTCATTCTTAGTTAATTCTATCTTTTCGTTTTTCTTTTCTATAATGCTTTTAGAAATATCTAATGTGAGCCCATTATAATTAATTCTATTTTGATATGCTTCCATATTTTGTGCTCTTTTAAGTAGCCCAGAAACTTTCGCAAGCAAAATTCGACTATTATATGGTTTAGTTACATATTGGTCTGCTCCGTTATTTAAACTTAATAATTCATCAATTTCATTATCTCTACTTGTCACCATTATTATTGGCACATTTGATAATTTTCTTATCTCTTTACAAATGTACTCTCCATCTGAATTAGGTAAATTTATATCTAATAAAACTAAATCTGCATTTTCTTTTAATATATCTTCTATTGGTTTCTCAAACTTTTCTAAACAACATGCTTCATACCCATTATTGTTAAGAAAAATTTCAAGTTCATTTCGTAATTTTTCATCATCTTCAACTATTAATATTTTTGACATTTTTCCTCACTTCTTATATATAAAATATAGATTTATAAGACCATAAGAGTATCTATTTTTTCAATTAATTACTTTTGGCTTTTAGTTTAAATCTTGTAATTATTCTTTCTATACAAACAGCTCCTGCAATAAATATTGCACAAATAATTCCCATATTTTGTCCAATAGAAAAACCTCTATACTTATTTCCACTTTTTATAAGACTATATATGTCTATTCCAAACAAAGAAACATTCATATCGTTTACATTACTATTTTTTATCTCTTGAATAATAGCTATTTTCTTTATCCCTCTTAATCTGTTTACTGTATCTATCCTCCTCTGAAAATATACAACCGCAATATTTTTGCATATATAGTCCGAAGTTCTCTTGCTTTTGCTTGTCCTTCTCTAAATCCAACTCTAAAATCTCTGTATACAAATTCCAAGTCATATTTTTTAGCAATTTCACTTGCAATCTTTTTTATTGCTTCATGCTTTTGATATGGACTTACAAAAAGAGTTGTAGTAATTGCATCATAGCCATGTTCTTTTGCATATTTTGCAGTTTGCTCTAAACGTACTTTGTAACAATAATTACTGCATCTATTATCCAAATCATCTATTACATTTCTGCAAAAGTTTTTAAGTCCATAATCTTCTTCAAAAATAGCATTTATGTTTATTATTTTACTATATTCCTTTAAAGTATCTCTTCTTGCTTCGTATTCTTTGTATGGATGAATATTTGGATTATACCAGTAAAGAGTTGGCTCTATCCCCTCATTCCTTAAAGTTTCTATACAATAAATACTACAAGGAGCACAACAGGTATGCATTAATAGTTTCATAAATCTTTCCCTTCTTTATTTACATTCAGCTTTATCATATATCTTCGCATTGTCTTTTCCATTATTCTTTAATAGATTGTAAATATTCAAAACTCCTATTATAGAAAAAGGTACAATGACGTGAATAGTGTATCTACTACTAACTTCCACTAGCAAATGTGAAATAACTAATCCTATAGATAGTAGCATATACATATACATTTTCAAATCATCGTTTTGTATTATAATTACAAGCAAATTTAATAATATAATAATAAATACGAAAATATTGGTCCAAAAGCCAACACATTTTTTATATTTCTCATTTTCTGTCCTGTTTTGTATATTCCAAAACTGATCTACAGAGTACCCAGCCATATTTTGAGTTAATACTTTAAATTTTTCTTTAATCAAATTAATATTTGCCCTTTTACCATTAGTCTTAATTCTTAAAATGGCTTCATTCTGAAATTCTTTTTGTATATTTTCTGCTGAATTTGAAATATCATTATATTTTTCTATAAACTTTTCTCCATCACTTTGATTCCATGTACCATTTGATTCTACATTTGCTCCTACATATAACGTCCAGCCAGACGAACGTGCAACTTCAGTTCCTACAATATTTTGTATATATTTAAATTCTATTTTAGATATGAATGTATAGGAAATTAGTAAAATGAAAATTCCAATTACTATTGACACAATTCTTTTTATATTTTTTATATTTTGTAGTAGCTTTAATAATTCATATAATATTAAGGCTATTAAAAAGATTATAAATATTGGTCTAAAACTATTTGCTATTCCTAATATTATTCCTATAATTAATTCGAAACTAAATATTTTCCAAGTGTCTTTTTGTTTTTCCTTAAATTCAAATAAAGTACTTAATAATATAAATAAAAAATTAACAATCACTATTGGAGCAGCAAACGCACACCAAATAATATTAATAGGATTTATCATCCAAACTGCTGATATCAGTAATGGTCTAATATACGACGTTCTCTTCTTAAAAGCTATAAATAAAATAATTGCAGACAAAACATCTAATACTACATTAAATGCAATAGTAGCATTATAACTAACACCAACAAGTTTAAACACATAACCTAAAACCATAATATATGGTACCAAGTATGGGAAAATTGATATATATCTTTGTGCAGAAATCACATTACTTTCTGAAAAGTCAGCTGCATTATAAAAAAAAGTCCCATAATCACTTGCTGGATCATTGTACTTTATAAACATTAGTCCTACTCTAGCTAATAAACCTATTATAATTAATATTATAGAAAATACAATGATAAATCTTTTTGGTATTCTATGAACTATCTGTATTAATTTATCTTTTTTTATTTTATATGATACAAAAAAAACAAAGAATATTGCAAATAAAAATATCTCTACCATTTTTATACTTCCAACATTTGTATTTGAAAAAACTGTACATAAATTTAACAAAATAAATATAAAATATAATCCTTTAATTCCCTTTTTTATATTTTCCATTTTATACTCCTTCACTTATTTCTATCCCCATATGCTTATATGCTGCCGGCATAGCTATTCTTCCTCTTACCGTCCTTGAAATAAAGCCTATTTGTATTAAATATGGTTCATATACATCTTCAATTGTATCTACTTCTTCTCCAATTGTAGTTGCAAGTGCATCAATACCAACTGGTCTTCCTTGATAATTTACAATTAAAGTTTCCAAAATTTTTCTGTCTATTTCATCAAGTCCAAGTTCGTCTATTTCAAGTCTTGTAAGAGCAAGCTTTGTTATTTCTAATGTAATATTTCCATCACCCAGAACAAGTGCATAATCTCTTACTCTTTTGAGCAGTCTATTTGCAATTCTTGGTGTTCCTCTTGAACGTCTTGCAATTTCCATTGCCGCATTATTTTCTATTTCAACTTGTAATATACTTGCCGAACGCTTTACAATAATGCATAAGTCTTCAACACTATATAACTCTAATCTATGTACTATTCCGAAAGCGATCTCTTAGCGGTGTAGAAAGCGACCCTGCTTTTGTTGTTGCTCCAATTAAAGTAAACTTTGGTAAATCAATTCTAATTGATTTCGCAGTTGGTCCTTTTCCTATCATAATGTCTAATGTAAAGTCTTCTAAAGCTGGATATAATATTTCTTCAACATTTTTGTTAATCCTATGGATTTCATCTATAAATAATATATCATTTTCATTTAAACTTGTAAGAATTGATGCTAAATCTCCTGTTTTCTCTATCGCAGGCCCTGATGTTATTTTTATTTTTGCATTCATTTCATTTGCAATTATATTTGAAAGTGTTGTTTTTCCAAGTCCTGGAGGTCCATATAGTAAAACATGGTCAAGAGGCTCACCTCTTTTTTTGGCAGCCTCTATATATATTTTCATGTTTTCTTTTACTTTAGTTTGTCCTATATATTCACTTAAAACTTGTGGTCTTAATGATGTTTCTAGTTTTTCTTCTCCAGAATTGATAGTTTCTGGGTTAATTATTCTCTCATTTTTCATACCATAACTCACATTCTTTTTTATAATTTGATTTCAAAAGTTTCATTTTAAAATATTGAATAATGTCTTACTTTTTTTACAGCTAATTTCCATATTTTCTTATAATAGCGTCAACGATTCTCTTGCTTGCTTTTCCATCACCATATGGATTTGATGCTTTACTCATTTTTTCATATTCTTCATTATTTTCAAGTAATTCTTTTGTTAGTTTATATATTGTTTCTTCATCTGTTCCTGCAAGCTTTAGTGTTCCTGCTGTTATTCCCTCTGGCCTTTCCGTTGTATCTCTTAATACTAAAACAGGTTTTCCTAATGACGGAGCTTCTTCTTGAATACCACCGCTATCTGTTAGTATTAAATAAGATTTTGCTAAAAAGTTATGAAAATCAATTACTTCTAGTGGATCTATTAATTTTATTTTGTTATCATCACCAAACACTTCATTTGCAACTTCTCTTACTTTTGGATTCAAATGTACTGGATATACAGCCTTTACATCGGGGAACTCATCAATAATCCTCTTAATTGCCTTAAACATTCCTCTCATTGGCTCTCCTAAGTTTTCTCTTCTATGTGCTGTTATAAGAATCATTCTATCTTTTCCAATCCAATCCAAAATTTCATTTTTATAACTTTGATCAACAGTTGTAGAAAGAGCATCAATTGCAGTATTTCCTGTAACAAAAATATTTTCTATTTTTTTGCCTTCTTTTAGTAAACTATTTTTGCTATTTTCTGTAGGAGCAAAGTGCATATCTGCAATTACGCCTACCATCTGCCTATTCATTTCCTCTGGAAATGGAGAATATTTATTCCAAGTTCTTAACCCTGCCTCAACATGTCCAACATCAACTTGAGAATAATATGCTGCAAGTGCTCCAGCAAAAGTTGTTGTTGTATCTCCATGAACTAAAACTATATTAGGTTTTACTTTTTGTATTACCTCTTCTAAACCTTTTAAGGCTCTAGATGTTATATCACTTAAAGTTTGTCCTTGTTTCATAATATCTAAATCATAATCTGGAACTATATTGAAAGTATGTAATACTTGATCTAACATTTGCCTATGTTGTGCAGTTACACAAACAATACATTCTATTTCCTTTCTTGATTTTAATTCTTTAACCAATGGAGCCATTTTTATAGCTTCAGGTCTTGTTCCAAAAACCGTCATTACTTTAATCATTTTTTCCCTCTTTCAATCCTTTTATTTTTATATTACATCATTATTTATCTTAAATAAATATTTAATATTACTTTCATAAAATCTCTTTAATCTACTTGGTTCTACTGTAATTCTATATAACCATTCTAATTTTAATTTTATAAATATCTTTGGAGCTCTCTTCTTGCATCCACTAATTACATCAAAACTTCCACCAACTCCTACAAATACTCCTTTTTCAAATTTATTAAGATTTTTATATATAAGTTTTTCTTGATTTGGTATTCCAAGTGCAACTAAAACAACATCTGGATTTGCTTCCTTTATTTTTTCAAACACTTCATCTTTGTTGTTTACATAACCATCAATAGCTCCTACAAGATTACAGCCACTATATTTTTCTTTTATAACTTGTTGCATTTTTTCAATTGTTTCTTTTTTTGCTCCAAACAAGAACACCTTTTTATTATGTTTATCTGCCAATTCTAATAGTTTATTAGCTACGTCAACACCTAAAATGGTTTCTTTAATTTGATAATTCAATTTATCTGCTCCCTTTATTATTCCAACACCATCAGGTATTATAACCGTTTTATCATCTAATACTGCTTTTCTTAATTCTTCATCTTTTTCAGATTGCATTAGTGTTTCTGGATTTGCAGTAACAATAAATTGCTTTTCATTATTAGTAATTTTTTCTTCTAATTCTGAATAAAACTCTGTTCTTCCATTTTTATAGATTTTGTCAAAATATTTATTAAAACTATTTTTACTATATTTTCTAAAACTATCTCTTAATAACAATGCAATAATTACAAGGAATATTGAAAAGTTTGTATATATAAATGTGTATCCAGCATAAATACTTATACAGAAAAATATTGAAAGACCTTCATATAAATATAATGTATCTAATTCAATTTCCTTGAAATTTTTTAAAATCTTAAATGTTGACTTCAACCAAATTAATATTGGCTTTAGTAATACAGTCAAAAATCCAATAATACCAAAACTAAATATTATCATAAAAATGTCTCTTTCTATTGATAATGCTTCTGGTTGATTTAAATATCCAAGACCAAATAATTTATATTGAATTGATGATAATTTATACTTATTCAAATTGTAGACTAATTGTCTTGCTCTCATGTCACTAGGATGTAATTCTCCTGTTGCATATTTATTTTCTAGTAATGTAGATGACTTATAATCCCACATATAATACTTTTCTATTCTTTTTAATCTTTCATCTTGAAATTTTGTTCTATTAGTATTGCTTTCACCTTTACTAATATTTTCTTTCATTTTTATTAAATCTTTTCTGTTTGTTTCACTACCTTTTTCAATACCAGACATATCAACTGATAAAACATTATTATTAATATCAATATTCTTTTTTACTGGTAAATATGGATATATACTAATTGATAATATTAGTAATATCAAACAAGCTATACTTGAAAATAAGTCTTTTCTTTGCCTTTTTTTTATAAAGTAAATACCATCTAATATTACATGTGATATTAGAACTAATAGTGCAATAAAGAATGTTACTTTTGTTCCAATTAAAAGTAAAACGCCTACTGGTAAGATGATGCAAACCTTACTTAAAATATTGATTATTTTATTTTTCCAATTATATTTTAACAGGTAATAAATCATAAAAGGTAATGTAATTGATAAAGCGTGTCCAAAAATCTGTCCAGAATCTAGCCAACCCTTATATCCTTGTTTAGTTGCGTCAGAATATTCATATGTTTTAGCAGATGTACCTGTTATAACAGCTAAAACAATTGTAATTGTATATATTAGAAATGTAATTACTAATGTTTTCTTTAATTTATTAATAAATTCTGTTTTGTCTTCATTATTTATGTATACATAGTCCATAATCATAAACATTACAAGCATATATGCTATATTAATCATAAATCTTAATTCATGTAATATTACAGAATTAGATACCATTATATCCTTTAAAATAATGCTATGTATCAATATTAAAATTCCATATCCAACAAATATTTTGGTGTAAGATTTTCTTTGTTTTTTATCTATAAAATAAAGTATAAGACCTATTCCAAATACAAATAATGGTTTTATGATTGTTGATATTCCAACTGGAATATAACCTCTAATATTTAAAAATGATAATATATCAAAAATAGGTTGTAGTATTATAAAAAATAATACTAACTTTGTAATAACTTTAACATTAATAATTGTTTTTATCTTGTTTTTTATATTTTCCATCTTACTATCTATCCCTCTATCAATTTTATAAGTTTTTGTATAATTTGATTATTTCCACAATCAAATTTTTCTAAATTATTTTCTATTTTTTTTATATCTATAGTTCCATCTAGTACCTTCTTCATTGTTTTTTCTAAATCCTGAGTAGAAATTTCGGTTGATATTCCATATTTTTCATTATCAAACATTTCCGATACACCAGATACATTTGTCGAAACAACTGCCTTTTTTAGTAGTAATGCTTCTTTAATTGCAACACTATATCCTTCAAAATCACTTGAAACCACAATACAATCTGCTTGCTTAATATACGGATAAGGATTAAGTTTTAATCCTAATAATTCAACAACATCTTCAACCTTATATTCTTTGACAAGATTCTTAATCTTTTCTTCTTCTGGTCCATTTCCAATTATCTGAATTTTAAATTTATAATTTTCATTTTTTAAGTCTCTTGCAATTTCTATTAATCTATCTTGTCTTTTTTGAGGTCGCATTTTTCCAACATTTACAAAAGTAAAGACATCATTTCTGGGAACTGCTTCTCTAGACTTTTCAATAATACTTTGCTCGTCTATTAAATTGTATAATACTTCGATTTTTTCTTTATTAAAATTATATTTTTTACATAAACTCTCTTTAGCTACTTCAGATACAGTAATGATTTTATCCATTTTATTATATGTATCTATTATTTCTTTTTCCGAAATTCCTATATCAAATTTGTTAACATCATTGTGTATCCATGCAAGCTTTCTTACTTTCTTCTTAATGTCCGCAACCCATGTAGCACTTCTTCCTTCAAAGAAACCTATTGCTATATCGCAGTTTTCTTTTTCAACAATTCTATTTATTTTTCTTTTTCTTATAAATGGAATATATCTAAAAAGAACATATTGTAAGTTATTATTTCTTAACTGTATTATTTTAATATTTTTAGGAACACTCTCTAAAAATTCTCCTTTTTTTTGCAATAAAACTAATGTAATTTCATATTTATCTTGCAGTTTGTTAATATAATCAACTAATACTTTTTCTGCCCCTCCAACTTCTAATGTATATCCAAAAAACATTATTTTTTTCATTTTTTTCTCTCCTTTTGTAAGTACTTTATATATGCTGGTATATACATAGCTAAACATTTAATTTTCGCTGGATGCTCTTTTATTGTCTTTATAAATCCATATTTTGCATATATTGAATACATATTATATGCTGCAATATTATATAATTTTTTATCTATTTCATATAATTCTTTATAATTTAACATTTGAGCTCTTGGATTTTTCTTAGCTAATTCAAAGTAATTCAAAGAATATCCATCTTCGAGATATTTTACACACTGTACTGGTTCATTTACACATAGAAATTTATACTTTTTACATATTCTATTAAATATTAAACTCTCTGGAACAAACTTTTCTCCTTTTATTTCTGGAAAAGGATATTGTTTTATCACATCTGTTTTAAATGTCATTTCTTTATCACCTAAAACATTATGTTTATTGTATATATTAAAATAAGTCTCTTCCATTACATCTTCTGGAAATTTTGTTCCTGAGATTTCATTTGTCTCTACATTTAAGTTTAAAAAGGCAATTCCACAAATATCTTGTTTATCTTTTATTTGTTCATAATATTTATTTACTATAACTAGCGCATCTTTTGTTAATGTAGAATCTGAATCAATTCCTACAAAGTATTCACCTTGTGCTAATTCTACTCCCTTATTATGAGCTAAACTCTTTCCTTTATTTTCTTGTTTATAATAATTTATTTTTATTTTATTTTCTTTAATAAAATTTTTAACTGTTTCTTCTGTATCGTCTTTTGAACCATCATCAACAATTACCCATTCGAAATCTTTAAATTCCTGTTCCAATAAAGATTTGTATAAATTTATTAATTCATCTTTTCTATTGTAAGTAGGTGTAAATACCGTTATCATACTTTACCTCCATTTCATTTTTGAAAAATGTCGTCCCATTTTTTCATAATTTTACTTGGTATATAACAAAATGATTGTTCTTTAGCCTTTTCTCCAAGTTTGCTTAGTTTTTCCCTGTCATTCAATAAATCTATAATTTTTTTTGCCATTTCATCTTGATTTCTATTTGCAATTAAATATCCGTCTTCATCTTCTTTTATAATAGCTCTTGGTCCGACTGGGACATCAAATGCAATTAATGGAAGTCCACATGATGCTGCTTCTAATAAAACCATTGGAAAACATTCCGTCAAAGATGTCATAACATATATGTCTGAACTTAGTAAATACTCTTTTACTTGCTCTTTTGAGGCCATTCCTGTAATTTCAACTTTATCTTGTATGCCTAGATCCATAGTCAAGTTTTTTAATTTCTCATATTCATCTCCTCCACCAACTATGGTAAGAGTTGCAGTTTGAATTTGTTTTTGTACTTTGTAAAATACATGTATCAATGTTTCAAAATCTTTAACAGGATGTAATCTTCCAATTGCAATTAATTTATTGCCATTTAGTAAACTGCTCTCTTTTGGTATTTCTTCTAGCATATTGGGAATCTCAACAATTTTTATCTTTTTATTATCTTTTAACCATTTACTATAATTTTCTCTAGAACCTGGTCCAAGTACAATAAGATAATCTAAATTTTTAAAAGATTTTTTTATCCTTTTTATGTATTTTTTCGAATCATCATGAAGGTGCTCCTGTGTCATTGTAACAACCGACTTTGGTGCATATCTCGAAAGCATTTTTGCATATTCGATTCGTGTTGATAATACAAAGTCTGAGTCTATTTTTTTTATTGCTCTAACCATTAATGCATTTTTTAAGTACAATATTTTTATTGCTTTGAAACCTTGCTTTATTATTTTAAATGGGTTTTTACTTTTTACTGCTTTCTTAAATTCTATTCTATTAGGTTCATCATTGATTAAATATTTTATACTGATTTTTTGATTTACTTCATAAGCAGGATCCTTTTTCATTGAATATGCAGATATAATTTCAACATTATATTTTTTGCTTAATTCATTTGCAAAAGAAATGGTCTGCTTTTCAATACCTCCATGTTGCATATGTAATAATAATATTGTTATTTTTTTCATCTTAATTACTCCTAAACTTTTCTATTACAACATTCTTTTTTTCATTTATTTTATTCAAAACATCATGAATAAAACTATCTTTTAGTAAAATTAATACAATACCATATATTATACATCCTTCAATCATTTGGGCTATAATAATATATATTCCATGTAATGGTAAAATTTTTGATGTCATATATACTGTTATAAACATAACAACTGTAGCAATAACGTTGTTTTTTGATAGTAATAGTACCTTTTTTATATTTATTTCCTTTCTAACAAAGTAAAACTGAACAGCTGTTACCAAAAACTCAGCTATAACTGTAGTGATTGATGCTCCAATTGAAGCATATTTTTTTATTGTAATTAAATTCAAGATAAAGTTTGCAACTGCACCTATCACAACAGAAATAGTAAATTCGGTTTGTCTTTTTGTTGGTAATAGATACTGGGTTCCAGTTATATTGCTAAGTCCAATAAATAATGTAATCGGAACAATGACATTTATTAATACTATAACTTTCTCATATCCTTGCCCAAAAAAGATTGGCACAAATTCACCCGAAATTAATATAAGTCCTGCCATTATTGGAAATGCCAAAAAGAAAACAAAACTAAATGAACGGTACATGTATCTTTTTAATTGTTCTTTATCTCCTTTAGCAAATGTACTTGCCATTCTTGGAACCATAACTGTTCCTAATGAAGTAGTCAAAGTTAGCAATAATTTTACTACCTTTTGTGATTGCTCGTAAAAACCAACCTCTGATTTATCTTCAATCATCATACCAAGCATTGTTTTATCAAGTACAGTATAAATTTGTACTGCGATTTGTGGAATAAATAGAAGTATAGTTGGCTTTAAATGTTTAAAAATATGTAATTTCTTTAATTCTATTTTTTTTATATACTTAGGAACATACATCCATAAAGATAAATTTCCAAATAAATTAGCTCCTGCAATTATAACAATATATTTTATTAAATCATTTGGAGATTTTACAAATATGAATATACATACAGCAAATATGAGTTTTACTATAGAATTTCTAATAACAGTTTTTTTAAATTCTTCAATGCCCTGAAAGAACCAACTAATATCAATACACTGGCTTATTAATTCAATAATCAAAATCCTATAGTATATTTTATATTCTCCATACATTCCATAAGTAAACCAGAATATTAACATCGAAATTGTCATTGTTATTGCTTTAAGCAATACTATTTCCCAAAACACAATGCTTCTTTTTTTCTCATCATCTTGAACATATGCAATTTCTCTTTGACCATACATAGAAATTCCTAGTGTTCCAAAAAGAATAAAATATGTAGCAATTGATAATGTATAACTATAAATTCCTATGCTTTCAGCGCCTAGTACTCTAGATAAATATGGCGTTGTAATAAGTGGCATTACAATTACTAATATCTGATAAAATAAATTATAAAAATAATTTTTTGAAATACTCTTTTTACTCATCGTATATCCTTTCATATTAACTTTTTAATGAAAATATTTCTTTATGTTCTTGGTAATATTTCTTCATTTCTGAAGTTTGTGGACCATATGAAAAATGTCCTACCAATATATTTTCTGATATAACCATTACTCTACTATATATTGTACAAAACTGACAAAGTTTTACTTCATCTAACCCCATATTGTTTCCTCTACACACATCAAATTTTTCCATTTTATTCCAAGTTTCTCTTGGCAACAATATAGCTCCTATACTAAATCTAATTGGACAAATTGAATATGAAAATTCTTCCTTAGAAAATTTTCGTGAAATTTCATCTATATTTTTTAATTCTTGATTGCCATTTCCCCACATAAATTTTGCAATCTCTCCATTTTCAATAATTTGTTCTCCAGGAGTCGCATCCATATATGCTGATTTAAATTTTTCTTCAAATTTTGATAACAAATTAGTTTTCTCTAAGATCCTTCTGTAACTATATCCATTAATATTAATTAACGGTGCTACAAAGCCTACTTTATACTTATTTTCTTCTTTAACTTTTAAATATGTTTCTTTCAAGTTTTCAAAAAATCCTTCTGTAATAAACATATCTTCATCTAATTTATAAATATACTTTGCGCTTTTATGTAAATGAATTGCTATATTCTGTGCTAAAGTAACTTTGTTCATTTCTACACTTAAATATGACCAACTATTTTTTTCACACAATTCTACTAATTTTTCATTAAACATTCCTGGAGAAACAATGCAAACATCAAAATCTTTAGGAATAAATTTTTCAATTCTTTCAAATACTTCCTTCCATAAGAATTCTTTATACCCTGCTAAAATTATGCATAAATTTTCGCTTTTTTTACTTCTGTCAATAAATTCATATTTCCCTTTTAACTTTGCTTCTTCTTTTTTATTTAATTTTCTTTGATAAAATTTATTCCAAATTCCAAAAATTAATTTGTTCTTCTTCAAAAGTTCCCTTACTTTTTCCATTCATTTTCCTCCTAGGATTTTATTCTAACTCTCTTTTTGCACATAATAATGCTTCTTCTATAACTTTATGCATATCATAATATTTATATTGACCTAATCTGCCTCCAAAAATGACATTTGGTTCTTTTTCAGATAATTCTTTATATTTTTCATATAGTGCATTATTTTTTTCGTTATTAATTGGATAATATGGTTCTTTTTCGCTTGTCCAATTATCAGGGTATTCTCTTGTTATTACAGTTTTTCCCTGTGTACCAAATTCAAAGTGCTTATGTTCGATAATCCTTGTAAAAGGTGTTTCATAATCCGTATAATTTATAACAGCATTTCCTTGATAGTTAGAAACATCTAAAACTTCTGTTTCAAATCTTAGACTTCTATATTCCAACTCTCCAAATTTATAATCGTAATATTTATCAATCATTCCTGTAAATACAATTTTTTTTGAAATATTTTTTAGTTCATTTCTGTGTTCGAAGAAATCGTAATTTAATTTTACTTCAATTCCATCTAACATTTTTTCAATTATTTTTGTATATCCACCAATAGGAATTCCTTGGTATGTGTCATTAAAATAGTTGTTGTCATAAATAAATCTAACTGGTAATCTTTTTATGATAAAAGAAGGCAACTCTGTAGCCTTTTTTCCCCATTGCTTTTCAGTATATCCCTTTACTAATTTTTCATAAATAGTTTTTCCAATCAAATTGATAGCTTGTTCCTCAAGATTTTTAGGTTCTTTAATGTTGCTGCTTCTTTTTTCTTCTTCAATTTTTTCTTTAGCCTGTTCTGGTGTTACTACACCCCATAATTTATTAAATGTATTCATATTAAATGGTAAATTGTATATTTCCCCTTTATAATTTGCAACAGGCGAATTTGTATATCTGTTAAACTCTGCAAATTGATTTATATAGTCCCATACTTCTTTATTGCTTGTATGAAAAATATGTGCACCATATTCGTGTACATTAATTCCTTCAACTTCTTTTGTGTATATATTTCCTCCTATATGGTTTCTTTTATCAATTACTAAACATTTTTTTCCTCTTTTATTTGCTTCATATGCAAATATACTTCCAAATAATCCCGAACCTACTATTAAATAATCATATCTACTCATTTATTTTTCCTCCATATCTTTTAAAACTTTATCAAAAACTCTGATTGTAAACTCGCCATTTCTTACTTCTCGTTGTAATTTCGAAATATTGGCAAGTTTCTGATTGTAGTCTGATAGATCAATTTCATTTATATCATATATCTTACTAATTGTATAACCAATGTTATATTTATTAACAAAATCAGCAATAGCTGCTTTTTCCCACACTATAACAGGTAGTCCTGCTGCAATATAGCAAGATAATTTATGTGGATTATTATATTTTGTATATTTTTTAAATCCAACATTTTCATCACTATCGTCAAAATTTCCATCCCATATTAGACCTAGATTTGCTTCTATTTTATCTGGTAATTCATTAGGTGGATATTTGCCATTATATATCAACCTTTCATTTATATTATTTTCGATTCCTACACCGTACAAATTAATATAAAAATTCATTTTATCTTTATCTAATTGATATAAATATGGACTTTTGGCTTTGATTAAGTTTCCAGCATAAGCAATTTTTAAAGAATTAGGTTCAATTGTATTATTTTTTCTTGTGTAATTTTCTTTTTTATCGCAAATATAATCAAATAAATCTAATGTATAAATATTGGCATTTAATCCCATTTCTTCTAGATATTTTTTCATTCTTTCATTATGTGCAATTATATATTTTATTTTAGATAGTCTATCAAACTCTTGTTTTTTTAGTATTTCATTATTTTCTCTTATACTATCTAAATCATGTATTAATACCACTGTTTTATCTTTATTAGCAAATCTTAATGCCATTAAAAATAATCTATTAAGTATTTTCGTGGTTTCATACATAGGGAATTGAAGAACAAGAACTTCTTTTTTCTTTTTGCTTTTTAGAATTGTTGAAAATATTTTTTTTCTATATTTAATTTTTTCTATAATTCCATTTCCCTGAACTAGTAATACACTTTCCGCATTATATTTTTTAGTTAATATTTCAATTATATCGCTTGGCGCTTTCGGTCCAGCATTAAAACCTCCTGGACCTTTTACAGTTAATATTATCATTTACCATACCTCAGCTTTCTTTATTGTTTTCATCATTTTTATTTGGCTTAAATATATCTTTATATCCAATGCCAATAATTGCAAGTATTATTAATGCAAATGATATAGCTTTCCATATTCCACTATCTAATAATATGATTGCAAACATACCTAATGTTGCACTAATTCCATATAAAATTAGAACTGATTGTTTCTGCGTATATCCTTTTGCCATTAGCCTATGATGTAAATGTCCTTTGTCTGGAGATAATATTGCTTTTATAGATTTGCCCTTGATAACTCTTCTTACAATTGCAAATAATGTATCAAAAATTGGCAGTCCTAATACTATTAAAGGTGCAATTAATACAATTGCTGTATATGTTTTTGCTACACCAATTATTGATATTACTGCTAATGAATATCCCAAAAAATTAGAACCAGTATCACCAATATATGTTTTAGCAGGATTGAAGTTGTATGGAAGGAAGCCTACAATGCTTCCTGCAAGTGCTGTTATTAATATAATTGGCACTATTGAAGCTCCATTTAATGAGAAAATAATTAGAAGTGATAAACATGAAATTAATGTGATTCCAGATGATAGACCATCTAAACCATCAATTAAATTAATAGCATTTGTTATTCCTACAATCCAACCTATTGTAATTGCATATGTTAATATTTGATTAATTGGTATTGCGTTATCAAAGAAAGGAATATTTATATTTTCAATTTTGACTCCGCAAGCAACTACAATTACTGCAGCCGCTATTTGCCCAGACAATTTTACTAATGGAGGTATATTCTTAGAATCGTCTATAAAACATGTAATACCTAATACTATAATTCCAACAAAAAATCCAATAAGTTTCAGGTAATATTGTTCTTCCCCAAAAAAGTTAACTTTTTTTTCTATACCCATTGTTAATAATAAGTATATAATTGATACAAAGAAACCACATATTACTGCAACTCCCCCAAGTCTTGGCATCGGTTTTTTGTTTATTCTTCTCTCATTTGGAATATCTATTGCTCCAACTTTCTTTGCAAGTCTCATTGTATATGGTGTTATTACAAAAGCTGTAATGAATGCTAATAAAAATGCTATTGCTATATCTCCCCACATCTTTTATTCCTCTTTTCTTTTTATATTTTTTCAATATTTACATTATATCCTATGAAAAGTCCTGTTTCAATTACTCCTGAAATACATTTCATTTGTTTTTCTAAATTTTCATGAATTTCTCCAAATTTAGTATCTAGAATAAAATTTCCATTTTCAGTTATAACAGGTCCATCTTTTGCAACTGCTTTTCTTAATTTTATTTCTTTTGCTCCAATTTCGAATAATTTTTCTTTTACATATAGCATTGAATTAGGAAAACATTCTACAGGAATAGGACATTTTTTTCCAAATTCTGATGTAATTTTGCTCTCATCTATTAAAATAAAATTCTTATTTGAATTCAAAATATTAAGCTTTTCCTGAAACATTGCTGCTCCTCTACCTTTAATCAGCCATCCATGCTTGTCAACTTCATCTGCTCCATCGAAACACCAATCTGGTTTTTTTTCTAATAGCGTACATGTTGGTATTTTAAAATAGGAACATATCATTTTTATTTCATGGGATGTTGGTATTGCAGTAATATTAATTTTTTCTTTTCTTATTTTATCTGCAATAGCACAAACAGCAAGAAAAGAGGTGGAGCCAGATCCAAATCCTATTACTTCCCCTTCTTTTACTTTTTCTGCTACTTTTAGAGCTAGTTTTTGTTTTTGTTCTTTATTGGTAATTTCTGAATTCCATTCTAACTTTTCTATCATTTGTTCATTCCAGTTCATTAAAATGCCTCCTAAAACTCTATTTTCTAATTTATATTATAAATTAGAATTTTATTAATATGGTAACCAAAAGCGAAGCCCAAAATGTGAAATTTTTTTATCATATGATGTGTTAATACGGTTAATCATAAAATCGTTATCTTTTCTTGTTGCTTTTTTATTATCCCCCAAAACAAAACCATATTTATATCCTTTTTTCTTTAATGCATTAATGAATCTTTCATTTGTAACCCCAAATGGATATGCTATAACTTCTGTTTTTCCCATGTAATTTTCATATTTTTGAATATCCTCTAGCATTTGTTCTTTTTGGTATTTCTTTGCAGCCGCAATGCCATCTACTTCTTTATGCATTCCATATGTATGCGAATAAATTTCCACATTTGGATATTCCTGTTTTGTTTTTTCTATTTGGTCTTTTGACATATATGATATAAGTTCTCCTGTCCAATTATTCGGAGTATCTCCTATTTTTTCACTATTTTCTCCTATCATAAATAGAGTTGCATTTATATTATATTTTTTTAAAATTGGAAATGCAAACTGATAATTTGATAATAAACCATCATCAAAAGTTACTAATACGCTTTTAAAAGGTAAGTTAATTTCTCCTCTTTTCCATTTGCAAAATTCATCCATGGTTAATGTTTTATAATGATGATCATGTAAGTATTTCATTTCTTCTTCAAAATTTTCTACTGAAATACACCATAAGTTTTTCTCAGATGAACTTTTTTTATTTGTAGCTACGTTATGGTAACTTAGCACTGCTATTTTAGGTTCGTGATATAAATATACAATTGCCGTTGTTGTTAAAATAATTCCTAATATAAATATAATTCCAACTAATTTTAATATATTTTTTTTCATTTATTTTATGTTCTCCCCCAATATTTAATATTAATCATTTGCTTATTTTACTATGATATTTTGAATTTTTCTTATTATTTCATAATTCTAAGTCTTTGTAAATGCTTTATCTACATAAAATTATTTTTTTTTACAATACATCAAAAATATCAAAATTACAGTTCTCTTTTCCCTATATAATAATTCTTCTTTCCTCGTTTAACTACAATATAAGTATTATCAATAAACATATCATCTGTAATTTGTATATCCTGGTTTTCAATTTTATCTCCATTAACTGAAATTGCACCATTAGAAATAAATTCTCTTGCTTCTCTTTTACTTTTTACAACACCCATATCAGTAATAAAATCAACAATATTTGCATTACTTTTTACCGTTTTTATATCTTCTCCACCAAATAGCTCAATAATATCTTCTTTTGACATATTTTTAAACTTATTTTGAAATAGGTTTTCTGCAAGTTTTACAGCCTTTTCGTACTCTTCTCTTCCATGAAGAAAAGTTATTATTTCTTTTGCAAGTGTTTTATGTGCTTCTCTTAACTCTGGGTGCTCTTTATTTTTTCTATCTAATTCTTCAATTTCTTCTTTTGATAGGAATGTATAAATTTTCAAATAATCAATTACCATAGAATCTTCAACATTGATAAAGAATTGATATAGTTTATAACTAGAAGTTTTATTTTTATCAAGCCATAAGGCGTTTCCTTCACTTTTGCCAAACTTTTTGCCTTGTGAATCTGTTACAAGTGGCATTGTAAATGCATATACTTCGTCTCCTGTAGTTTTTCTTATTAAATCTATTCCAGCAGTTATATTTCCCCATTGATCTGAACCTGCACATTGAAGGTTTACACCTTTATTTTCATGTAAATATTTAAAGTCTAGTGCTTGTAATATCATATATGTAAACTCTGCAAATGTAATTCCAGTTTCTAATCTTCTTCTTATTATATCTTTATCTAACATATAATTTATATTAAAAAATTTACCATAATCTCTTAAGAACTCTATTATATTAATATCTTTTATCCAATCATAATTATTTACAACTTCAAAGCCAAAAATACCTTCTACTTGTTTTTTTAATGCTTCAAAATTTTTCTGGACCTCTTCTTTTGATATCATAGCTCTTTCAGATGTTGGTCTTGGATCTCCAATCATTCCTGTAGCACCACCAACTAATAATATTGGATGATGTCCTGCATCTTTTAATCTTTTAGATATTAAAAAACTTGATAAATGTCCTACATGTAAACTATCTGCAGTTGGATCTGTACCAATATAAAAGCTCATACCACCTTCATTTAGCTTTTTTTCTAATTCTGGACTTGAAATGTCTTTAATTAATCCTCTCCATTTTAAATCTTCAAATAATGTCATATATTTTCCCCCTATCTATTTTTAAAAAAAGAGCTAAATAATCCCTGTTAAAGGACGATTTAACTCGTGGTACCACCTTTATTCACAATACTCTTTTCAGCAGTATTGCCTCAAAATTTAGCTGTTCGTTGCTAACGTTAATTACTATATAAGAATTGTAATTCATAAATCTACACCTAATAGTTTGCACCTTCCACTATTTCTCTTTTATAACTATAGACTTACTACTGGTTTCTTTTTAAAACATAATCAAATTCAATTATTCTTATTATACTATTAATAACTGGTTTGTCAATAAAAATTTAAAAGTATTTACTTGTATTATTAAGTTTTATATATTTAATAATTTTTTTACCAATCTCTATAACCTTTTATTTTTATATATCTTAGTTTTGAATAATGATATGTGTCTAAGTCTCTATTAAGAGCATCGAATGTATGTGTTGCAACAAAAATTTTATCGTTTATACGATTAACTATAAATAAAGAATGCGCAAATTTTATTCCATCAAAAGATAATTGTACTATATCTCCATTGTCAATTTCAATTCTATTAACTTCATTTCCAAATGGGCCTACAGTTTTATTTGTAGTTAAAAATTTATATAAAAATTCTACGCCAGTCCACGATGGTGATTTTGCATTTGCATTATTGTAATACCAACCATTTATATTGCTATAATTCATGGTATTTGTACCTGCGTAAATACATTGTGATATAAAATTTGTACAATCTCCACCCAAATTTTCATAATCATAAAACTTAGGGTTTCTTGAATATGCCCACTTTTTAGCATATTCTATTGCTTTTGCTTTATCATACTCTTTTACTTGCATTTTAAAAGCACCTCCATGCTTTTATTTTATTAAAGAGCTATTAAAAGGTGCCTTTATATAATTTGCGTTATTAGTTAATATATAAATTTCTTAATAATTCTATTTCTTTTGCATATCCCATAATATCCTCTTGTGGAGTTTCTAAGTAAAATGGTAATTTTCTTAATTTTGGATGATTAACAATTCTTCCTAAAGCTCCAAGTCCAATAGTTCCTTTGCCAATTTTTTGATGTCTATCTTTATGGCTTCCAATTGGATTCATACTATCATTAATATGAATTGCCTTTAGTCTATCTAATCCTATAATTTCATCAAATTCTTTTAGTACACCATCCAAATTATTTATAATATCATATCCTGCATCATTAACATGGCATGTATCTAAGCAAACACCTAGTTTTTCTTTTAGATTTACTTTGTCTATTATTTGTTTTAGTTCTTCAAAGTTTCTTCCAATTTCGCTTCCTTTTCCTGCCATTGTTTCAAGTAATACTGTTGTTGTTTGTTCTTTACTTAGAACTTCGTTTAAAGCTTCTGCAATAAATTCAATTCCAACTTCTACGCCTTGTCCAACATGGCTACCTGGATGAAAATTATACATATTTCCAGGTACATATTCCATTCTTTTTAAATCATCTGCCATTGTGTTTTTAGCAAATTCTCTTATTTTTTCATCTCTTGAGCATAAGTTTAGCGTATATGGTGCATGAGCTAAAATTGGTGCAAAATTATTATCTTTCATTATTTTTAATAAACTATCTACATCATCTTGTTTAATTTCCTTTGCTTTTCCGCCTCTTGGATTTCTGGTAAAAAACTGAAAAGTATTAGCCTTTATTTTTAATGATTCTTCTCCCATGTTTTTAAAACCTTTTGAGGCAGATAAATGACAACCTATATTTAACATATTAAACTCTCCTTTGTTTTTTTCGTATTATATCATAAATTAAAATGTTTTTATATCAAATTTACTTAATATTTTTATGTATTACTTTTGTATTATTCCATATTCATTAGTAATAGGGTCTTTAAATAAGTTTATTTTTGGTGGATTGAATGTAAATAGCATAAATGAAATTAATAATATTGTTAGAATAATTATTGCAAATATTTTATTTTTGTTTTCATATAGACTTTTATTAATTATTATTTTATAGGCTATCCATTCTCCTATTATTATACTCAATAAAAAAGACAGTATATCAAGTATAAAAAAATTAGTTCCAATAATTCCTGTATATGTATAGAAAAAAACTATAATAAAACAAATAGCAAAAACAATTGCTACAGCTTTTGCTTGTATCATATTTTTTGTTTTTCCTCGTAAGGCAAAATATTCTACAATGCCAGCTACAAGCATTGGAAAGAAAACAAGTTTTAAATGTTCCCATGTACTTTCATTTACAGCACTAAATAATGCAATAATTTGATTTTCATTTGACCATTCATATAAAAAATGAAGTAAAGTTCCAAAAATAATACTAAAAATAGTTACACCTATTTGCCAATTTCTAACTTCTTTTTTATCCAAAATAAAATCCCCTCCTTATAATTTATTCTATTTAGGAAGAGATATTTTTATTCTTTTTAAACATTTTTTTGCATTTCAATAATTTTTTTAAAAATCTTTATATGATTTTTTTCATCTAATATGATTCTTTGAAATAGTTTACGTATATCTTGATTTCTAGTACAATAGATTGCCTTAGAATAACCTTCAATTGCTGCTTTTTCAGTTTCAATATTGTATTCCATCATATGTACTAAATTAGTAAATTTATATTTTACATTTTCAGTAGTCCAACAACTTCCTTTACTACCAATAAAATATGGCGTTTTTCCTAACCTTTTTATTAGATCCCCAACAAAATTCAAATGCTTCATTTCTTGAATTGCAATTTGTATCATGATTCCACTAATAACATTAAAATCTGATAAATCCATATGTTCATATACATATTGTGTAACAGCAGAAAGTTCTCCAAGTTTTCCTGACATATCATCATAAAGCATATTAGCATAATTTGAATTTTTTACTACATATTTTACTTCTGGATAAGGAATATTGTCTAATTCATGTAACATTTCGTTTAGTTCTTCATTGTTCATTAAATTATCACCTCGTAATAATTTATGAAATTAATATTATTATAGTGAATGTCCATGTTTTATTTTGGTGGTGAATTTTTATTTATAGTTTAAGTCCAATTGTCAATCAATTCATCTATTTTTATTGTCAGTGTCTTATGGAACAATTTTTCTGACTATTGGTATCTTCTTTAATACATATACAATTGCTAAAGAAATTAAATATGTAGTTATTATTCCAAGTGTCCTCCATTGCCATGAGTAAATATTAATATTAAATATCAATATTTCATAGTATTTAACAATCATATGTATTAAATATATTCCAAAGCTACATCCAGCAATATCAGAAATTATTTTTTTAATTTTATCGTTAGTTATTATATAATTGAATCTAATATTTTTAATAAACACAAATACTCCGGTCGCTAACAATACAGAATGAAATTGGGTGTAACCAAATAGGGTTTTATTTAATTTATTTGAAGATAGAGTCCAAAAGTATGTCATACTATATCTAAAAAAAATGGATAATATTGCCAAACAATATAATTCTATTCTTTGTTTTTTAGTTAAATTTTGAGTTGATAGTAAATACCCTAATAAGACAAATATTATATATCCACCAATTTGAATAGATAATAAATTATTATAATTTATTCCAAGCAATTTCAACACAATCGGCAAGACTGATTGTGTTATAAAGATTCCATAAACAGTATACCAGCAAATAGTTCTATACTCTTCCTTGGCTAATATAGATAATGTAGGGATTGTTATATATATACCTAATATTAAAAAAATAAAATAATATGTATTTTCTTCCTTGTTTGAAAAGAATATATTTAATAATGTTTTTACAGACATATTATCTATTTTTAACTGTCCAGTGCACTTTTTCCATATTAACATTACGCTAGCCCAAAATATAAATGGAATGACTATTTTAATAAATCTTTTTTTAAAATAGACCAATGTGCTATATCTTTCTCTATATTTCATCAAGTTAGCACCGGATAGCATTAAAAATACAGGTACTGCCCAGTAAAATATACATTCCACTATTAAACTTGTCGACCATGCGGTCACATACTTTATTGAAAAATTATGAACAATTCCATTGCAATGTAATGCAATAACAGCAACAATGGACAAAATATTTAAAATATCAAAATATACTATTCTACTATTTTTTTCTGAACATTTAACAGGCATAAATGCTTCATTTTTCATCATATTTCTCCTCTATTTTGCTTTGTCTAATAAGTCAAATATAAATCTATATCTCAAGAATCAATTAATACTCCAATGGTTCTTTAAGCAATTTCATAATATTTGAACTTTTATCAATAAATTTCTCCGTTTACATTTATTTCACTTGTTTTACAATACTCTATAACCTCTGGAATTATCATAAAAAGTATTGGGCAATATAATATATTTACAATTCTTGGGTTTAATAAGCCAAATAATAAATATAAGCTACATAGCATAACATCTTTATATTTTTTTCTCTTATATAATATAATTAATAATACATTTATTAGTATAATAAAACATATAGCAAAAATATAGCCCTCTTTAAACACCATCTGGATATACTCATTATCTATATAATTACTTTTATAACTACCATATTTTATTTTTTCTTTTAAGCCTAATCCTAATAGTTCTACATCATCGCCAAATGGCCTTATCCCATAATATTCAATATTATCATAAGTTTGTTTTAATCTGTTTGAAAGTGCCGAATTAATATTGTTCCATATGCCTCCTGATGGATAACACATAACTATAATAAGACTTATTATAGGATATATAATAAAACTTCTAGAAAATATATACGAATATATTTTTTTAGCATTTTTTAATATTTTTTCCTTATCTATTCTTTTTAATGCCTTCCACATTATTGTTAGTCCTATAACTACTTGAAGCATTATAAATTCTGTTCTTGAGTCAGTTATAAAATACGCGAACGCGTTCATTAATTGCATTATAAATAGTTCTCTAATTTTTATTTTACTTCCTTGATTATATAAATATAGTATCGATGAGAAGGCAATCATCTGAGCTAAATTAGTTGTATATACAAATCCTAATGAATATCTTGAAATCTTTCCTCTTGGTACTATATAATTCTGTGTTATTCCCAATATAGATAATAAAACTAAAACGCTTGTTAAAATTATTTGTAAATTCATTGTAGATTTTATAATTTTTCTATAATCTGTCTTATATGATGACATTAAAAGAAGCATTAGAAATAACATCCTTTTATTTTTAGTCGTAATAAAATTTATTGTTAAACTTATCATCATTATAATTATTAAAAAATAAATAAATTTTACAAATATAGGCTTTTCTTTCCACTTAGCTTTACTTATATCTTCCTTATAACAAGGTAAAATGGAAATTAGTCTTATAAATAAAAGTATATATATTGCATACCTTATAATCTTAGAAATTATCTCTATAGGAGGATAATCTATTTCTAACGAAGAGGTATCAAGAAAAAGAGTACAATAATATATTGTAAACAATATCAAAAAATTATTTAAAACAAAACTTTTTAATTTCTTTATCATTTTTTAATTATTCTCCTCCTCTTCCAAATATTTTAACAATCTATCATAGCCTTGTTTTAAATCATATTTAGGTCTCCAGCCTATAGATTTGATTTTTTTATTATTTAGTATTATATTATTATTGGGAGCAAAACCAAAATTCTTTTTTGATATTTGTATTTTCACATTAACTAACCCTTTCCCATACTTTTGTGCTAACCACTTTGCACTATCTAAAATTGTCATATTAGTTGCATTAGATACCAAATTATATGCTTCACCATTTTTTCCATTTAATAATATACACAGTATTCCTATAACTGTATCAGTTGTATATGAAAAATTGATTGACGAAGAACCTTCTGATTTTAAAATTATGTCTTGTTGTTTTAATATTGAATCTGCAAATACCTTAAATACTCTACTTTCTTTACTGCTTATTCCCGCACCAAACGTTTGAGCTATTCTAGCAATTTTTACTGGTACATTATATTCATCATAATAGCTATAACTGTATAACTCGCATATTCTTTTACTCTGGGAATAAGAGCTTCTAGTGTTTAAAGGATCTATAAATCCTTGTACGTCTTCTTGTACATCATTAGAGTCTAAAACTCCATACATTTCCATAGATGATAAATATACCATAGATTTAACATTACATATTTTAGCTTGTTCTAAAATTTTTTTAGTCCCAATTATTGAAATATCCATTGTCTCTACTGGTTTTTCAATAAAAAATCTAGATTTAGTTGGTGAAGCACCATGTATTATGTAGTCTATATTTAGAGCTTTAGGCTCATAATCTTTAATATCTGAAACTATATAGTTTATACTATCTTCATTTTCAAAAATCTCATTTGCCTCATCTAGATTTCTAACAACTAAAAACACTTTTGAATTTAAATTATCTTGTTTATTCTTTAATAAAAGCGATTTTACTAAGATAGAACCAATAAGTCCGGTTGCACCAGTTACTAAAATTGATTTATCTTGTAATTTATTCCAATCAATAATTGATGTATGAATTATTTCTTCTAAGTCCTGCTTTAAAATAGAATTCATCTTAGATCCCCCATACTTCCTTATTTTTCCTTTGTTTAAGCAAAGCTTGAGCTATATAATAATCTTCTGGAGTTGTAATCTTTATGTTGTCATTTAAACATTCAGTAATATGTGGTTGTTTATACTTTCCGTATTTCATCATTACACTACATGAATCAATGCAGTTTAAATCATTATTTTTCATTGACTTTTCTTCTGCATCTAAAATATCTTTTAAATAAAACGTTTGTGGAGCCCTTGCTACATAAGTATTTTCTCTATCAGTTATTTTTTCAATTTTATCGTGACATACTGAAATAGCTGTTGTTTCTCTTTGCTTTAAGCAACTTATTGAAGTACCATACTTTTTTACATTTTCAATATTACTGTCAATTAATTTTTCGTCAATTATAGGTCTAACTCCATCATGTATTAGAACTATATCTTTATCACCTTCTTTTATCTTTTCTGCTGCCTTTAGTCCATTTATAATTGATTCTTGTCCAGTTTTTCCACCTTTTACAATTAATTTTACTTTAGAAATTTCAAACTTTTTTACAATTTTTCTTAAATATTCAATATGCGAACTTATACACGCTATTACAATTGCATCTATGCTTTTTGCATTTTCAAATATATTTAATGTATGTATAATTATTGGAACTTCGTCTATTTCTAGAAACTGTTTTGGTGTACCGTTTGTTTTCATTCTTTTTCCTGTACCACCTGCAAATATTATTGCTATATTCATTAATAATTTTGTACAATATTCTTTTATATTGTACTCCCCTTTCTTTCTAAGTAAATTATTTATATTTATTTTTCATTTTGTTTCTCTTTAATTTAGATATAATCACATATACAATATAATTGTAGTTTGTTTTTCCAAGAATTTTTACTATTTTACTTTTGCTAGATAACTCGTTATAAATATCTTTGTTATTTTGTAGTACATAATCTTTAAACTCTTTTATTTGTTTTAGATTTTGTTTATCAGTTTCCAATACCATATAAAATCCAGAAATTGTATTAGCAACATGACTTGCAGCATAATTCAATAAATATTTTCTTTTATTTTCACTAAATTTATTATCATTATAAAAATTAATTATATCTTTTGAGACTTTTATATGATCCTGATAATGCTTAATAGCACCATTTAAGCTTACACTTTGTCCTTCATTTCCTAATCTATATACATATATAGGGTAATGAGTTATATATATAGTATTAGCAGAAGCTATTGGATACATTGCATATTGAGTATCTGTATAAAAACACTTTTCTAATAGTTTCAATTTGCTTTTTTTTAGAATTTCTGTTTTATAGCAAACTGTATACATATTTAAATGATGAGTTGCTTCTAATATTATATCTTCTATGTCATATTCTTTTTCGAATTTATTACTAAAAAAATCTTTTAATATATATTTTTTTTTGTTTTCATAAAACTCTTTGTATGGTGTGTAAACAACATCTGTATCGATATTTCTTAATAATTCTAAAAACTTTTTAAAATTATTAGAATCATACCAATCATCACCATCTAATTGCTTAAAGTATTTTCCCGTAGCAATTTCTAAACTTTTGTTTATCGTTGAGCCATATCCTCCATTTTCTTTATGTATTAGTTTTACTACATTAGGATATTTTTCTTCATATTCCTTTACTATATTAGCAGTATTATCTATTCCGCCATCATCTTCAACTAAAATTTCAATATCATCTATATCGTCTACTAATAAAGATTCTAATGTATTTGATATATAGTTTTCAACATTATATGCTGCAACTGAAATCGTTAATATTTTACTCATCTCTTATTCCTCCAATTTTCCATTCACAAATAAAATGCCTTTCTCTATCTTCCGGTCTTGGGATTTTCATATAATCTCCAAACATATTAGTCATATATTTATCATTATTTTTGGCAACAGGCAATTCTATATTTTCAAATATTTCATATTTAGTTGGCAATATATCCTTTCGTTCATACATTTCTCCCCAAAAATGTTTTTTTCCTGTTGGAACAGATATATATTTAGAATTTTCATTTTTACACACTGACATTATATTTTTAGAAATTCTTAACCAGGTATTAAAATTTATTATAGAAAATATTTTTCCTATAAATGCTTTGATTTTTATTGTCTTAGTATATTTCTTATTACCTTTAAAACTCAAATATTTTGTCTTTTTCTTGTAAATGCGTACGCAAGATGTTACAAAAAGCATTGCTGTTATTAATATTCCATGTAAATTCCTTATAATCAGATTATCAAACATATTTTCAACAGGAAAAATATCAATAAATACACCATCTTTGCTATAATCCTCGTATAAATATTCTTTAAATGATGTACCTTTTAGTTTTATTCTTAAAAAGTTAACATCAAATTCATTGTCATAGGAGTTTTCACATATATAATACTTTTTATTAAATTCTGGAGTATTTTTATATATTTCAATTAATTTTTCACAATCTTTTCTAGTCATATTAATATCCATATCTTCATCCCAAGGAATAAAACCTTGATGTCTAATAGCTCCTAAAGCACTTCCGCCCCCCTAAATAATAAGTTATATTGTTTTTCTTAAATATTTCATCTAATTCTTTTATCATATTCAGAATACAACTTTGTATAATTTTTATATCTTTCATTGATAATTCTATTAACTTTTCATTTTTTAATTTATGCATAGATTTATTGGTATTTTCCATAATTTTCCCCTTTAAAAACTCTTCTCATATTTTTTTCCTGTAACTTTTGACCTCAAAAAAGAGATCCCTTTTTTCCACCAGTTTACTTTTTGAATGTTCATAAACTTAACTTCTTTATAATTATATCCTTTTGTATTAATCCATACATCTAAAAGTCTTTCGCTTATTCTTCCTAAATACCTAGCATGGAAACTATCATATTGGCTTGGATCAATTCTTTTTTCAAGTTCAAACAAAATATCAAAAAGCCACTTGCAATATTCATTTAGAATATCTTTTTTCATAATCATCATATTAAAAGCGTGCATACTTGTTCTTTTATGTAATTTTTCAAATTCAGCTATATACTCTGGGTATTTTTCTTTTAATATTTTCTCTGTTTCATCAAGAGTTTCTATAAACATTGTATGTTTATAGTGATTATATAAATTTTCTATATAGTACTTTCTTTTGGTAGGTAAAATTATGTCTACATCATTAAGTAACTCGTCTGCTCTTTCATATGTGAGTATATTTTTAAATCTCTCTTCTTCTTTTTTAGGAATTCTATTGTTTTGTGCAAAATATCTTCTGTAATGAGAAAGTCCAATATATTCACTCTCAAGGTTTTTCCAAGCCCAATACAGTCCTGTTAATTCACAATAGTAAGGATTTTTGCTTGAAATGTTTTCACCAGTATTATCTTTTTGGTAACCCAGATCTTTAGCATTTTCACTTCCAACCTGAACTGGTAAATACATTTTATCTTCCGGCATTTGATATTTTTTATGTGTTGCAACTATTATTTTTATGTTTTTCACTATTTTTACTCCTTTTTTCAGATTTTCACATTTTTTTATCTTGCACCTTCTTTTTTTATAACTGAAATTATTGTTTTAAAAAATATCTTTATATCCATTTTTAATGACATATGATCTATATAATATAATTCCATTTGTACTCTTTCTGAATATGTTGTATCTGATCTTCCGTTTGCAGCCCAAAAGCCTGTAAGTCCTGGCTTTACGCTTAAAAATTTTTCTTTATTATTTTCATATTTTTCAAGTTCTCTTTTTATTACTGGTCGAGGTCCGATAATTGATAAATCGCCTTTCAATATGTTTAAAATTTGTGGTAATTCATCTAATGATGTTTTTCTAAGGATTTTTCCAATTTTAGTAACTCTAGGGTCATCTTGTAATTTGTAGTTTTCTCTAAATTCTTTTTTCTGTTCCTCTGTAAATTCAGCAATCATATCTTCTGCATTTTGCACCATACTTCTGAATTTATATATTCCAATTTCTTTTCCATCTTTGCCAATTCGTTTATGTATAAAAAATACGGGACCTTTTGAATCCAATTTAATTATTGCAGCAATTATTAGAAAAATTGGTGAAAGTATAATAAGCGCAATAACAGACAAAGTAACATCTAAACTCCTTTTTATTACTCCATATGCATTTTTATAGTTAAATGTTTTATCTAGCTTTTTAACATTCTCAAGCATCACATCTTGAGTAATAATTTTTTTTCTATCTAAAACCTCCATTTTTATCCCCCTAAATCTTTTACTATAAATTTATTTTATATATAATTTAATAATATGTAAATGTTAATTTATTCCAGTTTTATTTGTATCCTGTCTTCTTTACTATTGAGTCGCTTATTGTCTTTACTTTATTCGAAACTTCATAATCCGTTTGTCCAAACACTTCTTTATGTAATCTCTTTACATTTTCCTGTAGTGTTACAGGAACTCCATACCATCTGTCTAAAGTTATCCCCTTAGTTTCATAAGGCCATCCTATACTATCTGAGAATGAGTATGTTGCAGCTTGTGGTAATAGTGATAGTAGCTCATCTGATTTTATATTTGTATAAACTTTTGGCAATATTGTATTAGCTAAACTATTTAATTGAGAAACATTCATTGTTTTTGCTTTATCTGCTATTGCCATTAGCACTGTTCTCATTCTTTCTGTTCTTTTGTAATCTCCACCTGCAGTATATCTAATTCTTGAATATGCAACAGCTTGTACACCATCTAATGTCTGTGTTCCTGCTTGTGATATATGTGATGATGATTTTCCTACAATTTGTGATGTTGCATTTATATAATCATTTATATATTTTATTTCATCTGATGTTATTTTTATTTTTATTCCACCTACTGCATTTACAATGTCTACTAGTGAATCAAAGTTTACCGTAGCAAATTCTGTAATATTTAAATCTAAATTTGAATTTAATGTACTTAATGATAATGCCGGTCCACCGTACGCATATGCATGTGTTACTTTATCTAATCCTCTTCCTGGAATTTGTAAATAAGTATCTCTGTATACGGAAACTAAATTAACTTTTTTATTCTTTTGATCTATTACAGCAAGCATTATGCAGTCACTTCTTGTTCCCTTTTCTAATTGGTCTTCTCTGCTATCTACACCAAAAAGTGCTATTGTTCTATAGCCATTTAATGATTCTTCTACTCCTTCATTAATTTCTATATCATCTTTATTTATATGAACATAATTCATTGTTCCTAGTCTATTATTTATATATATATATCCTCCAATTCCAACTCCAACTAAAATTAATATTAGAATTAGAATTATAATTCCTAATACTTTTAAAAATCTTAAGAACCCACTTTTTTTCTTTGTAGTTTTTACTCTTTCATTTCTTTTGTTTTCTATACTATGTTTTCCCATTTGCTTACCTATGTAATTTTTCTTTACATAGTTCCTTTCTTTTAATTTGTATATCAAAAATTATATATGAACATTTTCATACTATACTTTTCATACTATACTATTAAAATACATTTTTTTCAATATTTTTTTTGCTTTTTTTTATTTTTTTTACTTTTTTACTGCTTATTTATTCTATTATAGTTTTTTATATTATTAAATGACAGCAATCTCTTTAAATTTGCCCTTTTTCATCTTCACTTTTACTAATATAAAAAATAAGCAAAGTTCAAATGCCTATTTGTAATAAACATTCTCTCTTTGCCTATTTAATAAAAATTTTATCATTTACTCTTCTTTATATATTTTTATAATGCCAAATTTTTAATTTATTTTTTGCATTTTCTCTTTGGTAGTTAAATTCTTGAAAATTACTTCTGTCTGCACAGTCAACTTCCTTATTATATTTTTTATTTAAATACATTCTAATGTTTGATTTTAAGTTTACATCTTCAGTGTTTTCATAAAGTCTTATTATATCAGGAATTGCGTCAATAGATAGCTTTTTCAAATATTTAAAGTCTATTTCAGCCTCCATTTCAATACTACCCATTTTAGTGTCTGTTATATATTTATCTACATTCTTTTTTGCAATTGTCTTATCTACATTTGTAAAATTAACTAATGCATACATTATACTAATAATTACTATATAAGATTTTAATAATTTTACTTTTTTGCTAAAAATGTACGCAATTGTTGGAATTATAAGCATAAACTCTGTTGCTAGTATAAAATATACCATTAATCTTAAAAATGTATAGCCATATTCTTGTTCATATAAATACATTCTTAAGAATGAAGAGCATATCATAATTCCAGTAAATATTATTAAAAATAGATTCATTATTTTAGTATAAATACTTACAAATTTTGTTGTTTCTCTTTTATTTGCATTTGTAAGTAATATAATTACAAAGTTAATAATTGTAACAATCATTAATTGGAAAAATCCTCTTCTTGCATATATTGCATAATCCAAATTTTCTTTTGCTCCAATTTGCATAAATAAATATGTAAATTGAATGATTGAAAACAATAAATATACAATGTTAAGGACAGTTAAAACTGTATTTACTGTGATATTTTCCATTCTTATTCCTTTGGTTTGTATATTTTTATTTGGCTCTGTATCGAATTTAAGAATATTGCATATAAAAGCCATAAAATAGATACATACGCAAGAAAATACAAGTATTCTAAAATATAACGAAGTCCAAAATTTAAACGAAAAAATACTCATAATAATTTTTCTAATTGGTTCTAATATCTGTGCAAAAACTGTATCTGCTGAAATTAATAGTGCTAAAATAATAATAAGTAATGGAATTGATATTAATAAACCTGTTAAAATTTGTTTAAATACTTTCGTTTCTGTTATTTTTTCTTTTACGCTTTCTCCATTTTTTGGTTGTTTTCTTTTAAAAACATTTTCAGATATTACTCTTACTGCTTCAGCTATAAAACCGAATGGTCTAAATATTATTAAAATTGTATTTACTATAATATTTTTTATATTAAATTCTCCACAAATTGCCCATATAATCATAATACATGTAAGTCCAATTATAACAAATACATTAAGTATATTGAAAAATATATTATTAAATATTGCATATGTTAAACTAATTGCCGTAATTGGAATACTAAGTAAAAATGCTTTTGAGTTTTTTACTTTGTTTTTACTCGTTAATGAATATATTATTAGTATCATCGCACATATTGTAAATAGTACAACAGATACTCCAAAATCTTGTGCATAAAATAAAATCGAATGTAATATGCTAAGTGCTATTACTCCTAATACTATTTTTTTCAAATTTTTACCTCCTATTATTTATTATTAAATATATTTGAATATTTTTATGTAGTCTTAAAATGTATTGTTTTATATTAAATTTAAGGTTAATATATATCTTTTTATCCTTCATGTCAAGTATCACATAAAATTGGAACAACAATCAACAAAAGACAGTACTCTATTAAAATAAAGTACTGTCTTAAAATATTATTTTGCATATTCAACTACTCTTGTTTCTCTTATAATGTTAACCTTAATTTGTCCAGGATATTCCATTTCATCTTCAACTTTCTTAGCAATATCTCTTGCCATTAATGTCATTTGAGCATCATTTATTTTATCTGGTTTTACAATTATTCTTATTTCTCTACCAGCTTGAATAGCAAATGATTTTTCAACACCATCGAATGAATCTGCTATTTTTTCTAATTGCTCTAAACGTTTTATATAAGTTTCTAATGTTTCTCTTCTTGCTCCTGGTCTTGAAGCAGATATAGCATCTGCAGCTTGAACTAAAACTGCTTCCATAGTTTTTGGTTCAACATCACCATGATGTGCTTGAACTGCATTTATAACCATTTCATTTTCTTTGTATTTTTTAAGTATATCTACACCAATCTCAACATGAGTTCCTTCCATGTCATGATCTAGTGCTTTTCCTATATCATGTAAAAGTCCTGCTCTTCTTGCAAGTCTAGCATCTAATCCTAATTCTTCAGCCATAATTCTAGCTAAATTTGAAACTTCTATTGAATGATTTAATACATTTTGTCCATAGCTTGTCCTATATTTTAACTTTCCAATTAGTTTAACTATGTCTGGATGTAATCCTACAACTCCTGTTTCTAATATAGCTCTTTCCCCTTCTTCTCGTATTGTTGTTTCTAATTGTTCTTTTGCTTTTTCTACCATTTCTTCTATTTTAGCAGGATGAATTCTTCCATCATCAATTAATTTTTCAAGAGCAATTTTTGCAACTTCTCTTCTTAATGGGTCAAAACCAGAAATTACAACAGCTTCAGGAGTATCATCGATAATTAAATCAATTCCTGTTAGTGTTTCTAATGTTTTAATATTTCTTCCTTCTCTACCGATAATTCTACCTTTCATTTCATCGCTTGGAAGTTCAACAATAGAAACTGTTGTCTCTGATGTATGATCTGCAGCACATTTTTGTATTGCATAACTTATTATTTCTTTTGCAGATTTTTCTGATTTTTCCTTTGTTCTTTGCTCGAAATCTTTAATAACATTTGCTTTTTCTAGTGTTAATTCTTTTTCAAGCTCTGATAACAAATATGTTTTGGCTTCTTCTTTAGTTAGTCCAGAAATTCTTTGTAGTTCTTCCATTTGTTTATTTAAAACTTCTTCTATTTCATTATTTTTCTCATCTAATTTTAGGTTTTTCCTTTCTAACTCTCTTTCTTTTTTTTCTAAAAGATTCATCTTATTTTCTAAGTTTTCCTCTTTTTGTACATTTCTTCTTTCTTGTAAAAGAACTTCGCCTCTTCTTTCTTTAATCTCTTGATCTAATTCTTTTCTTTGATTCATAATTTCTTCTTGTGCTTTATAAATCTCTTCTCTTTTTTTGTTTTCTGCCTCTTTTTTAGCAGATTCAATAATTCTTCTTGCTTCTTGTTCTGCTCCTTGCATTTTAGATTCAGCAATTTTTTTTCTTATCATTACACCAACAACTGTGAAAACCATTGCTGAGATTAAAAAAATGGCGATATAGATTATATATTGCATAATCTCACACCTCTTTCTATTTAATTTTCAATGTTCAATATAATATATTTCAACTTGTCTTTGTTTAATATATTTCTACTTACATTTATATTTTATATGTATTACTGTAAACTGTCAAGTAGATTTTTTCTAAAGAAGTGATTTTCTTTTCATGTAAATTTTTCTAAATAACTATTAATTGACTATAAATTATAAAAAAATCCAGATGCATCTGAATTTTTTTATAATTTAAACTTGTTATATAATTATTTTGCTAATATTTTATCAATTTCTTTAAATCTCTTTACTTTTTGAGTTGTTGTTTTTTCAAGTGGTTCTGTTGTTATTATAAGTTCTTTTATTCTTTTAAACACTGGTAATTTTTGGTTTACTTGTTTTATCTCTTCCCATATTAAATCTTTATATTCTTTTTCTGTTTTTTCTCCGAATGTTTCTCTTATTATGTTTTCGTCATATACCACTTTTATTCCTAATACTAATTCACCTTTTGTATTTTCTCTCGGATATAGTATGCTTTCTTGAACATAATGTAATTTATTTATTAGAAATTCAATTTCACTTGGAAATACATTTTCCCCATTTTTTAATACTATTACTTCTTTTTTTCTTCCTGTTATAAATAAATAATGATCTTTATTAAAATATCCTAAATCTCCAGTATGGAACCATCCATCTTTCATAGCCCTTTTAGTTGCTTCTGGATCTTCATAATATCCAATCATTACATTTGGCCCTTTTGCAACTATTTCGCCTATTCCCTTTTCATCTACATCTTCTAATTTTATCTCTACATTATATGGTGGCATTCCAACACTTCCAGGGCAATGTTCTTTATCTGTTTCAGCACAAAGTAATGGAGATGTTTCTGTAAGACCATAGCCTTGTACAGTTTCAATTCCGAAATTATTATAACCCTCTATTACATTTTTATCCATTGAGCTAGCACCAAAATATGCTATTCTTATGCGACCCCCTAGTTGATTTAGAACACTTTTAAATACTTTTCTTCTAATATCTATATGGAATATTAATAAAAAGTTGGCTATTTTGCTCATTATATTTACTATTTTTTCTTTTCCTTGCTCTTTTATACCTTTTTGAATTTTCTTATATATTGTTTCTAATACCAATGGAACTGCTACAAAAACGCTTATTTTGTATTCTTCTAAATTTTTAGCAATATATTTCAATCCATCGCAAAAGGCTACTGTTGCTCCACTATAAAATCCATATAAAAATGTAATTGTACACTCAAATGTATGGTGTAATGGTAAAAATGATAATAAAACATCGTCTTCATACATTTTAGACATTTTGGCCATTCCACATATATTTGAAGTTATATTTTTTTGTGATAACATAACCCCTTTTGCTGTATTTGTTGTTCCAGATGTAAATATTAGAACACTCATTTTTTCGTTATCAATTTTTATATTGTTATATTTTGAATTGCCATCTTCTATTAATTTTTTACCTTCTTTTATAAGATTTTTAAAAGATAATACCCCATCTTCATCTTGGCTTAAGTCCATATTAATATAATATTTTAATGTTTCATTTTCTTCTTTTATGCTTTTAAATATTTCTTTATATTTATCTTCAAATATAACCGCATCTGCTTTACTTCTTTTTATTAAACTTTTTATTTCTTGTTCTGGTAGAGCCTTATCTAGTGGCACTACTACCATATTTGATGTAGTAATTGCAAAATAGCTCTCACACCATTCATATCTGTTACTTCCTATTAAAGCTATTTTTTTATTTTCTAGTCCCATATTTAATAAACATGTACCTAAACATTCTACTTCTTCTTTTACTTCTTTATATGTTTTTTCTACTATTTTTTGATTTGGTTTTCCTAAATTTTCTTTAAATTTATATGCAACATTGTTTGAATATTTTTCACAACTTCTATTTACTAATTCTCTAAAATCTTTTATTTCATCAATTTTATAAACTTCACTATTTAATCTTTTCATCTTTTTTCCTCCAGTCCTATTCTCGACTTTTTTAGTTTAACACATAATTTTTGTTATAGCAATGAAAAATAGGAATTTAAAATAAAAACAAACTCATTGTTATAGCACATGAATTTGTTTTTATTTTGTTTATTATTATGCTCTTGGATGAGTTTTTCTATATACATTTTTCAATCCTTCATCTTGAAATTGCATATAAACTTGTGTTGAAGATATATCTGAATGTCCAAGCATAGTTTGTATTGCTTTTAAATCAGCACCATTTTGTAATAAGTGTGTTGCAAAAGAATGTCTTAAAACATGTGGTGTAATGTCTTTTGTTATATGAGCTTGTTCTTTATAATATTTTACAATTTTCCAGAAACCTTGTCTTGTTAATCTTTTACCGTTAACATTAACAAAAAGTGCTGTTATACTTTCATCTCTAATTAGATATGGTCTAGATTCTTCCATGTATTCTTTTAAAGCTTTTAATGATAATGAACCAAGTGGTATATTTCTTTGTTTTGAACCTGATCTACAAATAACATATCCTTCTTCTAGATTTACATCGTCTATATTTAAAGAAATAATTTCTGTTACTCTCATTCCTGTTGCATATGCAAATTCAAGCATTGCCTTATCTCTAATTCCTTTTAAATCAACATCTTGAGGTTGTTCTAGTAGTAACTCAACCTCTTTTGAAGTTAAAATACTTGGAACTCGCTTTGCAACTTTTGGTGATTGAATATTAACTGTCGGATCATTATTTATTTCTTTTATTCTAATTAAAAATTGGTAAAAAGATCTAATTGATGCTAAATTTCTAGATACAGTTGAAGATTTTTTTCCGATTTCTTGTAAATATTTTAAATAATCTCTTATATTTTCTTCATCAACTTTTAAGTAATTTTGATTTGTTTTTTGAATATAGCTTTCGTATTGTTTAATATCTCTTTTGTATGATTGTAATGTGTTTTCTGATAATTTCTTATCGTCTTGAAGAAATTCCAAGAAAAGTGTTATTTGTTTTTCCATTTTTAGAGCTCCTTACTTTTTTTATTTTGTGTAACTTAAGGCCTACACAACGACCATATTTACATAAACCATATATGTTATATCAAATTAATTCTGAAATGTAAATAGCTTTTGGCAAAATTCTACAAATATTGTTACTCTTATCTATTTAAGTCTTGAAAGTCAGGCACTTAAATAGACACCATATATTTTACTACATATGTAAACAAACTAGATGAGACATATGTTTCAATAATAGAAGAACATATTAATCCGAATTAACATCATTAAAGAAAAAATAGTATGTCTATATATTTCTATTTTTATATTTTCTTTTCTTTTGTCTTTAATAATAGATCTATATAGCTTAAGTCCACTTACCCCTAATGCTAGTATGCATGGAATAAACAATATATTTTGAAGTAACAAACTAGTACATAAAAAGAGCATTCCTTTTTGCGTTCCTAAGGTTGCAATAATTGAAGATGCTGTAAAGCCTATACAGAATCCCCTAAATGCTATTATTCCATAAACAAACGGTACACCTATAACGGTAGAACCGTGCAAACCACAAAAGTACCGCAAGTTTTATATTGTCTGCAATAGAAGATTTCAAAAGTGCACTATTATCTATTACATAATCTTCTTTTAACGAACTAATCATACCATTAATGTATTTGCTTATTTGTTCTTGCTTTACGTTATCTGCATTATTAATAAATATAACTCCCAGTATAATGCCTACTAAGAAAAATAGTATTAAAACTGTATAATCTTTTAAATTATTATTTATGTGTTGTAAAATGACTTTTTTTATATTACTTGCTTTTTTCTTTTTAATTGTCCTTCTCATTTTATATCCTCCAGTTAGATGTTTATACATAATGTGTATTCTATAAAATGATTTTTAGAACTAGAATTAGTTTTTACAACTAACTTTTCCGTATACTCCTCCACCGCCTGCTTGTATGCTTACATTTCCGTCTTTTGCATCTACAATGGCTTTAGCAGTTTTGCTTCCGACAACACCTTCTATATCATCAAAAGATAATTTATGAAGAATATTCATTTCTGTTTCAAAATTATCTAATAGTTTATCTATTGTTTTTTTACCTAAGCCAGGTATAAATGTTAAAGGTATTTGATATATGTATGGTGGTCTATTTTTAGGACTTATCGTGTCCTTCTTATCTTTTATTACTTCTATTCTATCAAATACTCCCATTGTTATGTTGCTACCTTCACATTCATTACATGTGAATACAGGTGCTTTACCTTCAATTGATTTACCACAATTTTCGCAAAAAGTTCTGTGGTATTTGCCAAGCTTTGGATCAAGTCCATAATTACATAAAACTTTTCTTCCACCTTCATTTTTTAGAGCTTTTAAAATTTCTTTATAGCTAATGTCTTCTACTAATATTTTATTATATTCTCTTGCAATTTTAGGTAAAGAATGTGCATCTGAATTTGTTAAAAATGTTTTTGTTTCTAGTTCTGATATCTTATCTGCTAAAAATGTATCTGAACTTAGTCCTAATTCTACTGCACAAATATCATCATATTTTTCTTTAAAAATTCTCTTCATTCTGCTTGTACAATTTCCATAAAAACTTTTATGTGGTGTAAATACATGTGCAGGTACTAAAATCCCATTATATTTTTTTACAATATCTATTAGATCGTATGCAGAGATATTGGCTCTTTGAGAACTTAATGTCATATTTTTTATATGTGTTTTCATTTCTTCTGAAAAAGCCTTAATATCTTTAAGTTTAGGGAAATAGCAAAGATTATGTGCACTTCCCGTTTTTCCTTCGTCATTTATTTCTGATGTTTCAATTTCACTTCCTAAAATGATACATACTTTATCTTTATATATAATTCCACCATCTTCTATTTCATAAGCCTCTCCTGTTTTTAAGAAATTTTCTATATCCTCAATAACATATGGTGATGCACAATCTATAATTCCTACAACCTGAATTCCCTTTCTGTCTGCACATTCTTTTGCAATGTTTGCAAAATTCAAACTTCTTGCTGCTGTTATTTTAATTGGTTTTCCATTTTCACTTCTTCCAATATGTACATGTAAATCTGCAAATATTTCTTTCATTTTTATATCGTTCCTTTCTAGTTTATATTTATTTCTGAATTATTATATTGTTTGTATAATCCATATTAGCAAGTGAAGTTTTTTGATATGCAAGTGTATATACATCTGTTGCTCTTATATCAATCTCTAATAATTGTTTCGTTGCCTTATCTTTGCTAGAATCTGAGAATTTTTTTACAGATGTAATAACCTCTAATTTTGGATTTTCTTTTGTTATTTTTGATAGTAATCCTTTTCCTCTTTCATTCATACCTAAGATCCTTACATATGGCTTTGTTCTTTTAGATAAAGCCATATCTCTTTTGGTGATTCCAAGCAAACAATAAATTAAAATTCTTTGTATTCTAGTTCCGTGTATATCTTTTTGATTTTACCATATTAATTAATTCTGATAGATTATTACAAAGTCCTGCTGCATTTTTTATTACATTTTCTAGTCCTTCAGAAACATCTGGTAAATTTGCAATTTCTTTTGCAGTCATTTTTCTTAAATTGTATATTATTTCTTTTTCATACTGGCATAAATCTAGTACATAATTTCCTCTTTGTATTTCATCTATTAGTAGATTATAATTTGCTCTTGGCATTACTCTTCTTATATCATCATATTGTCCAAGTGCAATTAATCTCCTTATTGCTGTTGCACTGGCAAAATCGTCTACTACCGCTTCATCATTATAATATACTTTTTCTCTTCTTACTAAAATAGGATTTATAGTACTTCTCATAGATTTTAGTGCTTTTAAATATTCAATTGCTAAAATGTTGTTTGGGCTTGTTAAAAGACCTGTATATCTTCTATTATCGTTTAATATTTTTAACACTGCTGTCTGCCTTGCTTTTGGAAATGAATTTCCTTTTTTCAACTCTTCGTGTAAAATAGTAGTATATTCTTTCGGTTCATTCGTTAATAAATTTGCTATATTGTTTAATCCTGCTAAATCGTCTGTTTCTGTTCCAAACGAAAGAGTATTTACTATTTTTAAGCTTTCTAGTATTTGAACTGCTCCATGTGCAAAATTTTCTGCACTCGAAACACTGTATATTGTTGGAAGTTCAATTACTAAATCAACTCCAGATTGTAATGCCATTTTAGTTTTTTGCCATTTATTTATTACAGATGGATTTCCTCTTTGGACAAAGTTCCCACTTATAACTGCAACAGTATAATCTGTTTCTGCTTGTTTTATTGATTCTTGTAAATGATAGCTATGTCCATGATGAAAAGGGTTATATTCTGCAATAACGCCTAATACTCTTGCCATTTTCTTCACCTCCATTAGATTTCTACTCAGAGAGTATTGAAGTTCTTCTCATTAGTTGATATAATATCACAAATTATACATTTTTGCCAATAGACTTTGGCATTATTTTTTGAAAGGTTTAGGTGAATTTTGATGCAAGATGTTACAATATATACTGATGGTGCATGTTCTGGTAATCCAGGTCCTGGTGGATGGGGAGCAATTCTTATGTATAATGATTATAAAAAGGAAATTTGCGGTGGAAATAAAAACACTACTAACAATATAATGGAGGTTAGTGCTGTTATAGAAGCATTAAAACTATTAAAGTCTCCTTGTAATGTTACACTATATAGTGATAGTGCCTATGTTGTTAATTGTTTTAACCAAGGTTGGATTTATAACTGGATAAAAAAAGGATGGAAAACTGCTGGAAATGAACCGGTTAAAAATAAAGAATTATGGCAAGAATTATATGAATTAACAAAAGTACATAAAGTAAAGTTTGTAAAAGTTAAAGGTCATAGTGATAATGAATATAATAACCGTTGTGATGAACTTGCTAGAAGTCAAATTGAAAAATGACACATTTTTTAATAATGTGCCATTTTTTATTTAAAATCTATTTTATAATTTTAATTAATTGCATCAATGCCTTTTCTCTATGTGTATCTCCTAATTCCTCCGGTGTTAATTTATTCATTGTTCTATTAAATCCTTCTGGAATAAAAATAGGTGAATATGTTAGCATTTCTAATTTTGAATATTTTTTTGCAATTTTTCCTTTTGTTTCTCCTCTACATACAAACTTTTCTCCATCTGGCATTATAACTGTTAATACACATACAAATTTTGCAGTTCTATTTGAATCTTCTACTTCTTTTAATTCATCTAACAATAAATCTAATTTTTCTTTTTGAGAAGCATTTTCTCCTCCATATCTTGCGCTATATACTCCTGGTCTTCCATCTAGAGCATCAACACATAATCCTGCATCATCTGTCATTATTATTTCATTTATGCCATTTTCTATGCAATACTTTTTTATTGCTTGTGCTTTTATTAAAGAATTTTCCTCAAAAGTTTTTCCATCCTCTATTATAGTTTCACAAAAACCAATATCTTTTAATGAAAGTATTTCAACATCCATGTTCTTATATTTTAAAAATTCCTTCACTTGGTTTATTTTGCCTTTATTTCCTGTTCCATATATTATTTTCATATTTAATAGACTCTCCTTTTATATTAAAATATATTTTATATTTTTTAATATATAATATTATAACTCAAATTGAGAATTATAAAGTTCTGCATAAGCACCATTTTTCTTCATTAATTCATCATGATTTCCTTGTTCAATTATATTTCCTTCTTGCATTACTAATATAAGATCGGCATTTTTTATTGTAGATAGTCTATGTGCAATAATAAATGATGTTTTTCCTTCTGTTAATTTGTCCATTGCTTTTTGTACTAGTTCTTCTGTTCTTGTATCTACATTTGAAGTTGCTTCATCCAAAATTAAGAATGGTGAGTCTTCTATCATTCCTCTTGCAATTGTAAGTAATTGTCTTTGTCCTGCAGATACGCTATCATTTTCTGAAATTTCTGAATTATATCCATGTGGCAAGGTTTTTATAAAGTGGTGTAAGCCAACTTCCTTACATACTTCTATTACCCTTTCATCACTAATATGATCTCTATTATATATTATATTTTCTTTAACTGTTCCATCAAATAGCCAAGTATCTTGTAAAACCATTGTAAATAAATCATGAATATTTTTCCTTGAAAGTTCACTTATTGGAACACCATCAATTTTTATGCTTCCAGAGTTGATTTCATAAAATTTCATAAGAAGGTTTACCATTGTAGTTTTTCCGAGCTCCTGTTGGTCCAACAATTGCAATTTTTTGTCCTGGGTTTGCTGTTGCAGTAAAGTTTTTTATTGTAGGTTTATCGTTGTTATCATATTGAAATACTACATTTTCAAATTCTATTTTTCCTTTAACTTCTTCCTTTTTTAGATACTTTTTAATGTCACTCTGATTTTGCATTTCTTCTTCATCTAAAAATTCAAATACTCTTTCACTAGATGCTGCTGTAGATTGAAGTGATGTCATTGCTTGTGCTATTTGAGAAAGTGGGAATGTGAACAATCTTACATAAGTAATAAATGCAATAATGACACCAAAAGATATCATATCATTCATCGTTAAAATTGCTCCAACAATACAAACCGCAACATATCCAAAGTTTCCTATAAAGTTCATGATAGGTTGCATTATTCCTGATAAGAATTGGCTTTTTTGATTGCTCTTACATACCTTTTTATTTAATTCATCAAATTTTATATTTGATTCTTTTTCGCCATTATACGCCTTAACAACATTAAGTCCTGAATATACTTCTTCAATATGCCCATTTAGATTTCCTAATTCGGTTTGTTTAGAAACAAAGTATTTTTGAGAATTTTTAAGTATTACCGTCATGCCTGCAAACCCAATTACACTTGCTCCTATTGCTGTAAGTGCCATAATCCAATTTGTGTAAAACATCATTATAATTGCACCTAAAAATAATGTTATACTACTTACTAAACTTCCTAATGACTGGTTCATTGTTTGAGCTATTGTGTCAACATCATTTGTTACTCTAGATAAGGTATCTCCTGATTGATGTTTGTCAAAATATTTAAGTGGCAATTTATTTATTTTTATTGATATTCTGCTTCTTAAATTTTTAGCAAATTTATTTGCTACATCTGTCATTGAAATTGATTGAATATATGTGCACAAACTACTACATAAATATAATATAACAAGTAATAGAACTATTTGCTTTATTTTATCAATATTCATAAATGGTTTTACTATTTTTTGTATTGATTCTGGCATTTCATCTATTTTACTATATAATTCATTTACATTTGGATTTTCTCCAATAGATTGCATAGTTGTTATAAATTTGTATTGATCTTCTATAGATATTTTTACACCATCAATTTCAATTTCCTCTCCATTTTGATTTGTCATTACTACATTTGCTAATTTTTCTAGATTATCTTTATTTACAACCAATCCTTTAGAAATTTCATCTGTTAGTTCTGACAATTTATTTGGTGCAAAAATTGATAAAACTGCACCTAAAATTGCTAAAATTACAGCAATAGTTATTAATGCTCTATAACATTTAAGTTCAGTAAATAATCTCTTAATAGCAATTTTAAAATTTTTAGCTTTTTCTCCTGTAGCATTTCCCATTCCTGGACCCATTGGACCTCTTGCATGAGACTTTGTTTCATTTTTATCTATTCCGCATCTTCTAATTCCTCCTTTGACAATTGAGATAGAGCTATCTGTTTATAAACATCACATGTTTTTAGTAACTCTTTATGAGTTCCTGCTCCTACAACTTCACCTCCATCTAGAACAATAATTTTATCTGCATTCATAATTGTTCCGATTCTTTGTGCTACAATTAGGCTTGTTGCATCTTTAGTATATTTTTTTAGTTCTTTTCTTAATACAGCATCTGTTTTATAATCTAGTGCTGAAAAGCTATCATCAAAAATATAAATTTCAGGATCTCTTGCTATTGCTCTTGCTATTGCAAGTCTTTGTCTTTGCCCTCCTGATACATTTGTACCACCTTGAGCTATATGAGAATTATATGTATTATCCATTTTTTCAACAAAATCTTTGCCTTGTGCAACCTCAACTGCTTTCTTAACTTTTTCTTCAGTAATATCTCCTTTTCCGTTATCTCCATATGTAATGTTAGAGCTAACTGTTCCATTAAACATTACTGCTTTTTGAGGTACATATCCTAATTTATTGTGTAAAAATTCAGATGTATAATCTTTTACATTTACACCATCTACTAAAACTTCGCCTTCTGTTGCATCATAAAATCTTGGTACTAAATTTATTAGTGTAGATTTACCACTACCTGTTGAACCAATAAATGCTACAGTTTCTCCTTTATTTGCTTTAAATGAAATATCTTTTAACAAGTATTCATCTGCATCTGGATACTTGAAGCATACATTTCTAAATTCTACTGTTCCTCTTTCATTTGTTTTATCTTCATTTACATTACCATCTTTTATATTAATTTCAGTATCTAGTACTTCATTAATACGTTTTGCTGAAACATTTGCACGAGGTACCATCATAAATATCATAGCAAGCATCAAAAATGACATTATTACTTGCATTGCATATGAACTAAATACAACCATATCTCCAAATAAATTTAATTTATCTGCCATTAATGCATCTTTTATTAAATAAGCACCTACAAAGTAGATTGATAGTGTTAGTCCATACATTATAAGATACATAACTGGTTGCATTACCGCAAAAGCCTTTTGGTTAAATAATTGTTGATTTGTTAATTTATCATTTACATCTTCGAATTTATCTTCTTGATATTTTTCAGCATTAAATGCTCTTACAACACGTATACCCGTTAAATTTTCACGAGTTACACTATTAATTTTATCTATTAATTTTTGAACAATCTTAAATTTTGGAATTACAACTATAATTAATGTAAATATTACTGAAAGCAATATAATAACAGCAACTGCTGTTAGTGCGCTCCATTCCCAACTTTTGTTTAATATTTTCGTAATTGCCCAAATTACTGTAATTGGAGCTTTAAGAAGCAATTGTAATCCCATTGCAATTAACATTTCAATTTGTGTAACATCATTTGTTGTTCTTGTAATTAAACTACTTGTAGAAAAGTTTTTTACTTCTTGCATTGATAAATTTTCTACTTTAGTAAATATCTTTTTTCTAATATTCATGGAAAATGTTGATGAAATTTTAGATGTAAAATATCCTGTTATGACTGCTGTTATTAAGCTTCCAAGTGCACATGCAAGCATGTATCCTCCGTTTTTTAATATTTCAGACATCTTACTTCCTTCTGTTTGAACTAATACAGTTACTTGTGACATATAATCTGGCATTTTTAATTCTAGCCAAACTTGAATAAATACTAAAATTAGACATATAAAACTTAATATATATCCTCGTTTACCTAAGTCTTTTAATAATTTAATCATATTCTCATCCTTTCTTTATATCTTAATTATTTTGATTCTTCATATTGTTTTTCATCATTTGAATAACTCTAGAAAAAACTTCTAAGTCTTCTTTCGGAATATTTTGTGTAATAGTTTGTTCTGTTTTATCCATCTTCTTTTGATTTTGAAGAAAGATCTCTTTTGCTTTATTGTTTAATAATATTTTTTTACTTCTTGTATCTTCATTGTCTGTAACTCTCCTAATTAAATTGTTCTTCTCCATTGTATGTAATACTCCAGATACAGTTGCCCTTCTTAGGTTTAAAATATCTTCTAAATCTCTCTGATAAATATCTTCACTTGTATGATTTAAAATATATTCAATTATTTGCATTTGAGTTGGTGTTGGTAATTGCATAACATTTGCTTGTTCTTCTCTTTTTTCTATTTCATTATCACCTAATAAATTTCTTACAATCATTTTTTCTAATGACTTTATTTGATATAATAAATTATTTTTCTTCATTTTTCACCTCTTCTCTTTTAATGCAAACCGTAAAATTTATTTTAATATCTAATTTATTAATTGTCAAGTGCCTTACAATATATTTACAATATGTTCACAATACCTTTACAATTTTTTTTACAAAACATCTAATATAAATAAAAAAAGAATCCGTTTTATTAGATTTTTGTCCAATAAAAGGATTCATTCTATTATATCTTTATAAATTATTATTTACTGTTTCATTATATTCTTTTAGATTTTCACTTCACTTAGTATTATAATTTTTATTTTGTCTATCTAACTTCTAAAAATATTTCTCTTTATTTTTATTTGACCCTTTACTTTTCGATATAACCACTTGTTTTTTCTGTGTACATATTATCTGTTATAGATTTATATCTTTCTCCTTTGTAATCATCAGTGAAGCCATTATATGCTTTATAAATTTCTCCAGTATCTGTATCATATACCCTCTCATATCCTAATGTAGCATCGCTTTGCTTTTGACTCATTATATCGTAACTTTTTTGTCTATTTTCCCATGCATTCATATAAGAGTCAAATGATTTTTGTATTGAAGCATTTAATGCAAGTGCTTGTTTAGTTTGTGCATTACCATCATCTATTGTTTGCTTTACATAACTATCACTAAATTCTATTGAATTAACTGACTCTAATAAAATGTCTTTGTAATTTATAAATTCATTTTTTTCTGCTGTTATTGCCATTATGTCATATACCATATAATAAAGCATATCTATTCCACCATTATATTGATTACCAAAGTTTACGACAGACGCCATGAATAGTCCTTCGCCCTCTTTAGAGTTATCTCCTGTAAATGTTCCTTTTAATACTTTACTATCTAATGCAACACTTTTCATACTAGCACTAGAATTAAATTCTTCTTGTTTTGTAAAATTTGTAAATTTAGGAAATTTAATTGTAGCAAATGATGGTTCTATTGATTTAAGATATGTTGCTATATCATCAAATTTCTTATAGAATCCCTCTGTTGTTGGATTATCTAAGACTACCGCATCCGCAAATAATCTATATTGAGAATTATTTCCACTCATACTATAATAATTTTGCCAATTTTTTTTTGCTGATGCACTTTTTAATAATGGTTGAATCTTTAACATTAAATATACTTGATTATTTGTATTCTTTGGGTCATAAACTCTAATTGTATAAAATATTCCCGTACCACCAGTTTCAACTGTCCAGCCTTTTGGTTTTTTCATTGTAAAATTATCCGTTTTATATTCTTCAAGTGTTAGCTTACTTACTTCACTCTCTACTATTTTTACATTTTCCTTTTTATCACCACTTTTTATTTTTTCCACATTATTACTACTTTTTATTTTCTCCACATTATCACTACCTTTATTACCTTTTATAAGCATTATTCCAAGAACAACAATTATAGCTATTGCTACAATTGCAATTATCATCCATATTTTGCTTTTTTTCGTTTCTTCCATAATTTACTTTCCCCCTTTTATATTTTTTACATTTAAAACATTTCTATACTAATTATTAGCATAAATTGTTGACAATGTCAAAAAGATCATCATTTTTATTTCTTTTCCAAATATAATTTTTATTTTACCATACTGCAAATTAATTTTTATATTTTTTACCAAATTTTCCGTGCCATTTTGGTAATTTTTTTTATAATATGCTATAATACAAATACAAGAGATACTTTTCAGTACCCCTTTATTTTTTTATTTTTAATTAACTTTTGTTTATAAAAAATAGTCAAACATCTGCGTAACCACATTTATTTTTAATTGCAATTACAATTATTTTGATTACAATTCATTTTTGTCATATAAAATTTCTTTTGGGCTAACTTATCTTGTACGCCTCTTAAGGCTTCCCCAAATCTTTGGAAGTGTACTATTTCCCTTTGTCTTAGGAATCTAAGTGGATCTATTACATCTGGATCATCTTTGCAAAGATCTATTAATTTTTCATATGTTGCTCTTGCTTTTTGCTCTGCTGCTAAATCTTCTTGTAAGTTAGCAATCGGATCACCTTTAGCTGCAATATATGATGCCGTAAATGGTACTCCCGCTGCTGATTGTGGAAATATGTCTACCCCATGGTCTGTATAATATGCACCAAGTCCTGCTTTTTCTAGTTCTTCTGGACATACTCCTTCTGTTAATTGGTGTACAATTGTTCCAACCATTTCTAAGTGTGCTAATTCTTCTGTACCAATATCATTCAATATTGCTTTAGCATTTTGATCTGGCATTCCAAATCTTTGGCTTAAATATCTAAGTGATGCAGCAAGTTCTCCGTCTGGTCCTCCATATTGACTAATTATAAATTTTGCCAAACGTGGATTTGGACATTTTATATTTACTGGATATTCTAATGTTTTATTGTAAGTCCACATTAAAAATTCCCCCTTTCCCATGGCCATGGTTCTTCAAGCCATCTCCATTTATTACATGGAAACATTATAGTTAGTGGTCCATATATTCTTTGATATTTATCTGCTAAATCCTCAAATTTATTACAATACTCCTTATGCAAACATATTGCTTTTTCATCATCTGGATGAGTATCTAAATATAGTCCTAATTCTATTATAGCAAATCTGTAACATTTTAGTTGTTTGGCCATTTCTTCTCTGGTCATTTCTTCGTTTTCTTCACATTGATTTTTTTGTTCAAATTCAAATGTACAATTGCATTTACATTTATCCATAGTCTTTGAATTTGCTTGGCTCATTTGGCATCCACAATTTTCATTATTGTTAATCATGGACTGAACTCCTCCTAGCCCTCCTAAATTTGGATTCATTTGGCTATTCCACATATTATTATAGTTCATCATCTATTACATCCCTCCCCAATATCATTTTTTGCTCTAATAAAGGCATTTTCTTCTAATGATTGACATGGAGAATATGGGCTTACAAGCTCTGGAAATATTGTTCCCATCTTTAATCCTACACATGGCACAAAAGTTTTATCCATTGTTTGAATTGGAACATAACTTTGACCAAACATTGGATTTTCTGGAAACATAGATTCTTCTGTATCAAATCCACATCCACAATCATTTTTACTACAGGTACATGTACTCTTGCAGCCACAATTACTTGTGCACTCACATTTAAACTCTGCTGTAGTTCCAACATCATTGCAAATATCTTCAATTACTTTTTCATTGTAATTTTTTTGACAACAACATCTATTATATCTACGATTATACATATTTGATTTCCTCCTTATTTTTATATATTACATTTTATGACAATTCTTCTTATATTGTTACAATAATCATTAAACCTTGTAGATATTCTTAACAGTTCAAAATTTTTAAAATATTTCATAAAAAAAATAACTAGCTCAAACGCTAATTATTCCTTTTATATTTTTTATTTACATACTAAATTCTGATTACTCCACCAATTGTTCTGTTCATAATATCTTCTTTATTTCCTGGTAAAATTGTTTCTCCTCCTGCAATTGCTACAACATCTCCTGTTTTAACATATCCAGATTTTTTTGCAAGTTCTATTCCTTTTGAAATAATTTCCTTTGCTTTTCCTTCTTCTTTTACAAGAATTGGTGTTACACCCCAAACAAGTCCTAATTGTCTATATGTTTTTTCAGAAGTTGTTACAGCATAAATTGGGCAACATGGCAAGAAACTTGAAATTAGTTTTGGAGTATCTCCACATTCTGTATATGCAAATATAGCCGATGCATTCATTTGTAATGCTGTTGAACATATTGAATGACTTAAATAGAATTCATAATTTTTTGTTTCTAAGTCGTACTCTCTTCTCTTAAATCTTTTTCCATAGTTAATAGATGCTTCTACTGCTGACGCAATTTTGCTCATTGTTTCAACACATATTACTGGATATTTTCCCATAGCGCTCTCCCCAGAAAGCATTATAGCACCTGTACCATCAAATACTGCGTTTGCAACGTCAGAAACTTCTGCTCTTGTTGGTCTTGGATTTTGTGTCATTGATTCTAACATTTGTGTTGCTGTAATTACCATTTTTCCGGCTCTGTTGCATTCTTTGATAAATCTTTTTTGAACAATTGGAACTTCTTCCATTGGAATTTCAACTCCCATGTCTCCACGAGCTACCATTATTCCATCTGTTATCTTTAATATTTCATCAAAATTGTCTATTCCCTCTTGGCTTTCAATTTTAGAAATTATTTTGATATCTTTTCCACCATTTTCATCTAAAACTTTTCTAATTGCTCTAACATCATCTGCACTTCTAATAAACGAAGCTGCAATATAATCAAAGTCTGCTTTACATCCATCTATTAAATCTTTAATATCTTTTTCTTTTAATGCTGGTAAGTTAATGTGTGTTCCTGGAATATTAATACTTTTTCTATTTCCTAATTCTCCACCATTCATTACTTTACATACAACATCTTTTCCTTCAATACGATCTACTTCTATTTCTATTTTACCATCATCAATTAAAATAGTAACACCTGGTTTTACATCTTTATATAAATCTTTATATGTTACTGAAACTTTAGTATTATCTCCAATAATTTCGTCATTTACTAAAGTAAATTCATCTTCTGCCTTTAATACTACTGGTGCCTCGTTTAATTTTCCTGTTCTTATTTCTGGACCTTGAGTATCTAATAATAGTGCTACTGGCATATCTACTTCTTTTGCTGCTTGTCTTATTGCTTTAACATATTTTTCTTGATCTTCATATCCACCATGAGAAAAGTTTAATCTTGCTACATTCATTCCTGCAAGTATCATTTTCTTTAGTGTCTCAACATTTTCTGTTGCTGGTCCTATTGTACATACAATTTTTGTTTTTTTCATATAAATTACCTCCAAATTTTTTATACTTTACTTAAAAATGGCAAAATATAAATTAATCTAACATCTGGTATTATAACACTAAAAGGATATGTATTCAAGTGTACACTTGCACTTTTTTACTATATCTTAAGCTTAATTATATTGTTTTTATGTAAAACGTAGTTTCATTATTATTGTTCATAAGTAATTTTTTTAAAATAAATATGTGGTAGAAAATGCTTTAATATTTCTACCACATACTATTTTATCTTTCAATTTAAGTTTTTAATTTTCGGTCCACTTAACTAAATTTAAATTTTCTGAATTTAATATCATTTTATTTTTTGGCATTACTCTAAATGTATATCCATAATCTCCGCCTGTTTTTAATTCTATTTTTGCTTGATAAATAAATTCTCTATTTTCTTCATCTGAACTAATTAGTTTCATTGGTTTTACACAAATTCTTTCGATTATTCCTTGTTGTGAGATTCTTCCACAATAAACTTGTACTTCTACACTATTTATATCAATATTTGGAAGAACTATTTTGCATTTTACATCAAGCAAACTTCCTGCATCTATTGTTATATTATCTGAAGTATCATTTAGTTGAATAATTTTTATATGATTCCAATTTTTATAAATATCAGATTTCCATTCATTAAAACGTGTTACGTTTGATAAATCTTTATAATATTTATTATTAATATCGCATAAAGGTATATAGAATTGATTTGTATAGTCAACAAGCATTCTTGCTGTACTAAATCTAGCTCCGGTAGAAATAATAGAATTTTTCATTATTTGAACCCATTTATCTGATATTTTGTTTTTGTTTCTATTATAATAAGTTTCAATAATTTTATTCTCAAGTGTATAATATATGCTTTCACTATCAAAATTATCTTGAACATCATAATTTTCATATTCTTCATTTTTTCCTATTGTCCATCCATTTTGCATGTTGTAGCCTTCTGCCCACCATCCATCTAATACACTAAAATTAATTACTCCATTTATAGATGCTTTTTGACCACTTGTTCCAGATGCTTCCATTGGACGTCTTGGATTATTAAGCCATACATCAACACCACTAATTAAATATCTTGACATTGCTATATCATAATCTTCAAGTAAGAAAATTTTTCCCTTAAATTGTGGCTTCATAGATATTTCATGAATATATTTTATTAAATCTTGTCCTGCTTTATCTGCTGGATGTGCTTTTCCTGCAAATATTAATTGCACTGGTTTGTCTTGGTTGTTTAATATCTGTGTGATTCTTTCCAAATCTCTAAAAATTAGTATGGCTCTTTTATATGTTGCAAATCTTCTAGCAAAGCCAATAGTTAAAGCATCAGGGTTAAGGCTTGATACAATACTATTTATTTCATCATATGAATATCCACTTCTTTTTAATCTATTTGTAGTATTTTCTTTAACTAAATTTAATAATTTTTTCTTTCTTTTTATATGTTCTTCCCATAATACATCATTTGGAATATTGTTAATGTTTTCCCATACATTTTCATCAAAAATGCGATCTTGCCAAAATGGTATTAAGTACTCATTATATAATTCTTTTAAATTTGATGCAAGCCATGAACATGTATGAACTCCATTTGTAACATACTCAATTGGAGATTCATCTGATGCAATATTAGGCCATATTTCTCCAAAAAGTTCTCTTGAAACAGCTCCATGTAACTTGCTAACACCATTTTTCTTTCCTGCAATTTTTAATGCTAATATTCCCATGTTAAATCCACTTTTATTAACGTCCGCATTAGGTTGCATTCCAAGTTTAAAAAATTCTTCCTTTGTTATTCCAAATCTTGTCCAGTAATTTTTAAAGTATTTTTCAACTAAATCTAGTGGGAAGATATCATTTCCAGCTGGAACTGGTGTATGTGTCGTAAAAAGAGTTTGACTAGATACTATATCTTTTGCAATTGAAAATGAAACCTTCTTTTCGTTCATTATTGTTTTAATAAGTTCTAATATTAAGAAAGATGAGTGTCCTTCATTCATATGGTAAACAGTTGGGTTTAGTCCAAGCACTTTTAGTAAATTTGTTCCTGCCATTCCTAAAACAATTTCTTGTTTAATTCTCATTTCTTGGTCTCCGCCATAAAGTGTTAAAGTAACATCTCGATATTCTTCTGAGTTTTCATCAATATCAGAATCTAATAAATATAATTTTACTCTACCAACATTTACTTTCCATACTTTTAAGTATAGTTTATCATTTGGGAATTTTACATAAATCAATAAATCTTTACCCTCATGATCTTTTACAGCTTCCATTGGAAGTACAGAAGGGTCAATTTTTCTATATTCTGTTTCTTGATTTCCATCTTTATTGATTTTTTGATGAAAATATCCATTTTTGTAAAATAGTCCAACTGCAACTAATGGAATTCCTAAATCACTTGCAGATTTTAGATGGTCACCAGATAATATTCCAAGACCTCCTGAATAGATAGGAAGTATTTCATCTAGCCCATATTCTGCTGAAAAATATGCAATTAGATTTTCTTTGTTATTTGGATATTTTTTTGAAAACCAAGTATTTCTACTATTCATATATCCTTCAAAATCAGCTTCAATTTTGTCGTATTGCTTTATAAATACTGGATTGTTTATTGCATCTTCCAATTTTTCTTGAGATACTTGTTTTAAAAAATTTATAGGATTCTTTCCTATTCTTTCCCATAAATCAATATCAATCATTTTAAATAATTTTAAAAAATCTGTATTCCATGACCACCATAGATTATTTGCAATTTTATTTAATTTTTCAATTCTTTTTGGTAATTGTGGAATTACTGTAATTCTATTAAAAACGTACATTTTTTCCTCCTTCGTTTCTCTTTATAAGTTTCTCATTAGTATTTTCTTTATATATTATCTATTAACGTTATCAATTTGTCAAATAATTTGTGACTTTTTTATAGATTTATTTTTTCAATATAAAAACATCAAAAAAATCAACCTTCTACAGTTGATTTCTAGGTTTTCGTCTAGGACGACGATATAATCTTTTGGTGGGCAGTCCTGGATTCGAACCAGGGAACTCGTATGAGGTCAGATTTACAGTCTGATGGTTTTAGCCACTCACCCAACTACCCAAATATTTATTTTTGCATAAAATGGTGCGCCCTCAAGGATTCGAACCTTGGACCCACCGGTTATGAGCCGGTTGCTCTGACCAACTGAGCTAAGGGCGCATTAATAAATACGAAAGTAAGTATATACTATTTTTTTAAACATGTCAATACTTTACTTAAATTTTTTTATATTTTTTATTCGAGTTAAATATTGATATACATAATGTGTATGGTATTGCCAAAATTGTAGAATATTTGAGACTTGACTTTTTTCAAGTCTCAAATATTTTTATTTTTTATTGATCTTGTTCTTGCTTAGTACCTTCTGGTAATGCAGGCAATTCTACCACAATTTTTATTTTCATAACATATCTTATTGCTCTTATTAATTTTGTATTTTTAAATCTTTGCCATAATGAAGGTTTAACTTCTATTCTCGTTTCTTCTAAATATTGCTCTTCTTCTTGATTGTTTTGAACTTCAACTGTTTTTTCTTCAGGTGCAGGTATTTCTTTTAATGCTTCTGCTATTTCTATTCCTATATAGCTTAATGCTTTCGAACGATCTTCAACTCTTTCCATATCTATTTCAATAAACATATTAGATTCTAAATTTGAAATTTTTGCTTCAATAATTTTGTTTGCTTCTTGATAGTTTTGTGATTTTTTTGATCTAGTTCTACCTATTAAACCTAATGTGTCTACTATGTCTTGTGAAAAATCATCAGATGATTTTTGAATTTTATCTTTCCATCCTGTTTCCTTTTTCTGAACCATCTCAAGGGATTGTTTTAGTTTGTTAGCAAGTGCAATATTTTTTTCTCTTTTTATTATTAATTCTTCAATTTTTTTAGTAGAGTCCTCAAATTGCTGTGTTGCATATTCTACTAGTCCATATGCAGCATTGTAAACGCTTATTGGAAAATTCTTTTTATTTGGATACTCTATTAAGTAATCTTTAATTGATTGAACTAAATCTTTAAAAGTCGTATCTTCTTCAAATTGTACAATTTGCTTTTTTGCTTTTGGATTTATTAATTTTTGTACTTTTTCAATATTTGATAGAACTTTCTCTTCAGTTATAACCATTCTTACGTTTACTACACCAGATTTAGACATGTAAACTTTTCCCCCCTTATCTTCTGTGCAATCTTATAGTACTTATTATACACTGTTCCCCAAAAAACTACAAGAGGATTTATTAAATTTTATATTTCGATTTTATTACATTTTTATTGCATTTTTATTACAATGTATTTTTAGTTTAATAATATGCTTTTACTATTTTACCCATTTTTTATTTCTTTATATCTTTTAATTTTCATAGTAGTTGTTTTTTCGAATTCATCTTTTTTAATTTCTAACTTTTTAACGGCTTTATATGATGTTAATTGTTTATTTACATTCTTTATTTCATCCCAAATAATCTTATGAATTTGTTCTTCTGATAAATCTTTTCCATGTCTTGTTTCAATTTCATCATAGTTTGGAATAACTTTAGCTGTAATTATCAATTCTTTGTCGTTTTTTCCTTCCTCTTTTTTTCCATAAACCATGCACTCTGAAATTTCTGGCATTTTTGATAATAATAACTCGATTTCTTCTGGATAAATATTTTTACCATTTTGAGTAACAATTACATTTTTGCATCTACCTGTAATATATAAATATCCTTCATCATCTAGATATCCAATATCTCCTGAATGAAACCATCCGTCTTTTATTGCTTCATTAGTTGCTTCCTCATCCTCATAATATCCTAACATTAATGTAGAACTTTTAATTAAAACTTCTCCTTCACCTTTTTCATTTGGTGAATCAATCTTTATTTCAGCACAAATAACTGGCTTTCCTGCTGAACCTATTTTTGGTTTAAATTCTGGTGTAAGAGCTGAAATTGGTGCAGTTTCAGTTAAACCATATCCTTGTAGGAATAAGATTCCAACATCTTCTAACCATTTTCCAATTTTTGGGTCAATTGGTGCAGCTGCTGAAACTATAATTCTAATTTTACCACCAAGGTTTTCGTAAATTTCGTTAAATACCTTTCTTTTAATATCCACGCCAACTGTTTTTAATGCATTTGTTACATGAATCATTGAGTTAACTAAGCCATCTTTCTTGCTCTTTCTAATATTATCATTAATCTTTTTATATAAATTTTCTACTAACAACGGTACTGTTAATATTGCAGTAGGATTTGTTTCTTTTAAGTTTGGAACAATATATTTTAAACCTTGACATACGGCAATAGAAGAGCCTGTTGCCATTGGTAGTAAAAAGCCGATTGTAGATTCATATGTATGATGCAATGGTAAAATAGACATTAATCTATCTTCTGTTGTTAATTTAACATATGCAGATACTGCATTTATATTTTCTGCTAAATTTCTATTACATATCATTACACCTTTTGAATTTGAAGTTGTTCCTGATGTAAAGATTAACACTTTGAATTCTTCTGGATCGATTTCAATTTTCATAAATTCTGTATCCCCTGAAGCTAATATTTCTTTTCCTGATTTTATTACTTCATTTATTCCAATATTTCTTCCATTTAACTTATCATCACAGTTCATTTGAATAAAGTATTTTACTTCTGGTAACATATCTTGTATTTTTTTAATAACATCTTTTTTCTTAGTAGAAAAGATTATTGCATCTGCTTTAGATCTTTTTACTACATTTATAATTTCATTTTCTGGTAATTCTTTATCAACAGGAACCGCAATTCCAACTCCGCAAAGCATTGCCATATAAGAAACGTACCAATGATATGTGTTTTCACCAATAATTATTATTCTAGAATTCCTTAAGTTTAATTTTTTTATTAAACCTGTTCCTAAAGCATTAACATCATTTCCAAATTCTTCAAAAGTGATTGTTGTAAAATTTGCTTTTGGACTAAATTTTTCTAATATAAAATCCTCTTTTGCATATTCTTTCATGGAATGATTAAAAATTTCTTTTACTGTTTTATATGTTGTTGGTGTATAATTTTTAACTTCTTTTTTACTCTTACTTTCATGTGCTTGTTTTATTTTTTCATAATCTACATTTACTTCATCAATTTCTGATGCTTCTTTCATTTTAAATTTTGGAAATTTAAAGTCTGGTATTTTAAATTCTCTTAATATTCTCATAGTTTATTATTCACTCCTATTTTTAATTTTTAATATAACATTTAATAATTTTATAGCATGATTTTTATTAAATTATTTAGAGTCGCTTTATCTTTTTGTATTTTATAATGTCCATAAACAATCTCTTTTTTATTTTCTTCTTTTTCCTTCAAGTGCATCTAAGTTATCTAAGGCTTTCCCAGTTCCTAAAGCAACACAAGATACTGTATCTTGAGCAATCATAACATTGATACCTGTTTTTTCTTGTAATAATTTATCTAGTCCATCGACCAAACAGCCTCCACCTGTCATATATATACCTTTGTCACTAATATCTGCTGCAAGTTCTGGTGGGGTTTTTTCTAAAACTGAATGTACAGCATCAACAATCATAAGTGCAGGTTCTATTAAAGCTTCTAACATTTCACTAGAATATATTGTTATAGTTTTTGGAAGTCCAGTAATTAAGTCTCTTCCTCTTATATCCATTTCTGAATCTTGTATTTTAGGATAAACACATCCTATATTTATTTTTAGGTCTTCTGCTGTTCTTTCCCCAATCATAACATTATGTTTCTTTTTTATATATTTGATAATTGCTTCGTCAAATTTATCTCCTGCAACTTTTAATGATGTATTTACAACAGAACCACCTAATGAAATGACTGCAATATCAGTTGTACCTCCACCTATATCTACAACCATATTTCCACATGGTTTTGATATATCAATTCCAGCTCCAATTGCTGCTGCAATTGGTTCTTCTATTAGATATACTCTTCTCGCTCCCGCTTGTGTCGCAGCATCTATTACTGCCTTTTTTTCAACTTCTGTTACTTGTGATGGTATACAAATCATTATTCTAGGTGCAAATACAAATCTACCACATACTTTATTTATAAAGTATTTAAGCATTTTTTCTGTTACAGTATAATTTGATATTACTCCATCTCTTAATGGTCTTGTAGCTACAATATTTCCTGGAGTTCTTCCTAACATTCTTCTTGCATCTTTTCCAACTGCCAAAACTTCATTTGTATTGCTATCTACTGCAACAACAGAAGGCTCTCTTAAAACTATACCTTTTCCCTTTACATAAGCTATTACTGTAGCTGTTCCTAAATCAATTCCTATATCTTGACCCCAACTGAACATTTGCATCTTCCTTTCTTACTATTCTATTACATTATCATTTCAATTTTATTACAATTATATTACTTTTTTTAAAAAATAGCAAATATTTTTTCTTAATATATACAAAAAGTGCAAACTGTTTATATTTGCACCTTTTGTTATTATATATATAGCAATATTAAAGTTGTAATTAATAAAAGTCCTTTTGTTTTTTGGTCTAATTGTAGATCTTCTTCAGATATACTTTCTCCTTCATCTGCCAACGTGACTTTATAACTTGCTACACCTTCTAAATTAAATTGGATTTCAAAATTTTTTTCTTCATTTGGAGCTAGCTTTTCAATCTTTACATATTTTTTTCCTAATGAAGTATTTCTCTCTGAAAAGAATTCAAATTTTACATATCTATTTGTTATCATTTGTTCTTCATTATTCAATAATGTTCCTTTTATATATCCATTAATATATGTAGCTTTTGATTCTGTTATTTTTACTTTTGGATTTGATACTTCTATTGAAGATACTCTCAAATCTTCATATGTTGTTTTTACATATGCAAATGATGCAAAATCTACAAAGAAGTATGTTGCTACAATTAATATTAGATATATTAAAAATGTTTTCATTCTAGCCATACTAATTACTCCATTTCTTTACATTTTTCTAAATACTCCTGCAACCTTGCCCAAGATTTGGCAATCTGGAACTATTATAGGATCCATTGTACTGTTTTCAGGTTGTAGTCTAATATGTCCTTTTTCTTTATAAAATGTCTTTACAGTTGCTTCATCTTCTATTAATGCAACTACAATTTCACCATTTGAAGCTGTATTTTGTTTTTTTACTAAAATATAGTCTCCATCTAATATTCCAGCTTCTATCATGCTTTCTCCACTTACTACAAGCATAAAGCTTTCACTATTTCCGACAAAATCTATTGGAATTGGGAAAGTGTCTGTTATATTTTCTACGGCAAGTATTGGTGCTCCGGCTGTTATTTTCCCAACTACTGGTACATCTACCATTTCTCTACTTGTATACACTTGCTTTGTTTGTGTAATTTCTTCTTGTGCATCTTCTTTTGAAGTTCCTTTTATAACTCTTAATGCTCTACCTTTTTGTGATTCTTTTTTTATATAACCTTTTTCTTCTAATTTAGCTAAATATCCATGCACTGTTGCAGTTGACTTTAAGCCCACTGCTTTTCCGATTTCCCTTACAGATGGTGGATAGCTTTTTAGTTTTATTTGTTTTTCGATAAATTTTAAAATAGCTTTTTCCCTTTTATTTAAATCTTCAAATTCCTTTTTTCCCATTCATATTCCCCCTACCAAAAATATTTTCGTTTATTTTATCATAAAAAAGCAAGAATGTCAAACAAAAGTTTTGATATTCTTGCTTTTAATTATTGATATTAGATTATATAGTCTGAATAGTTATAATATTAATTGCCGATTTATATTTTACCATTTAAGAGTTATTAATCATTTACATATTCATTTAATGGTTTAGTTCTATAGTTTAAATCACCCATTTTCTCTGTTGTAATATATCCAGGTTCAGCATTTATAACATCTGGTATTCTATTTACAATAGTTGCACATGTAAGTTCAACAGTTGCTGGTCTTGCTACAACTATTGTTGTATTTGGTTCTCCTTCAATTGTCCATTCGTTTTTGTCGTAATCTTCCTTAGAATATACTTTTCCTATGCATTCGCTTTCTATTACAATTCCCTCTTTTGTATTTGTTGTAACAACTGCACTCATACCTGTTGCATCTCCTGCTTTTACAGTTGTTTCCAATGTAGAAGATACTATGTCTTCTTTATATGTTTGAGGTATGCACTTTTGAGTTTGAGAAGTTACAGTTAGTCCAAGTTTAGAACATAACCAACCATTAACATTCCACATATATGATGGTAAATATTCCCCAGAATTGATTAGTTTTTGTCTTTCTTCATCAGTCATTCTGTCTATTGAAGCTATTTCTTTATCAAAGTCTTCTAAGCTTAAACCTGCTCCGTGAGCTTTTGCTAAAGCAATTCCGTAATCTTCAACATTATAACTTGAGCTTCCTTTTATTTTCTTTATTGTTTGTGTAGAGCCTGCGATGCTTGAAATTAGTTGTCCCCAATAAATGTCTTGATAACCACTTCCTGATATTGTGCAACCATTTTTCTTTGCTAAATCATCAATTTCTTTTGTAATAGTTGGATTTGAATTCCATGGGAAGAAAGCTTCTTCACATGTTGAAATAGCATTAATTCCAAGTCTAGCACATAGCATAAATGAATCTTTGATATCCTTTAATAAACTCATAGTTGTTACAATTGCAATATCTGGTTTAACTTGTTTTAACATTTCTTCTGCATTTTCTAAGGCAGTAACTTTAACATTTTTACTTTCTGTTCCTATAAGTTCTCCAATATCTTTGCCTACTACAGCTGGATTTACATCAACTGCTCCAACAATTTCTCCGCCCTTTTCGTATACATAACGCATTGTATACACTGACATTTTTCCTGTACCAAATTGTACAACTTTAACTTTCCTATTCATCATCTTTTGCACTCTCCTTTTTATAAAAATTTACATATAAATTATATACTAAAATATAATATTTATTCAATACAAAATTTGACTTTTATTTCTTTTGTAACATATTTTCTGCAATTAATTTTATTTCTTTTATAAATTCTTCATCTCTTTTGGCAAAAGACTCTTTAAAAGATAGCTTCATACTTTTAGCATCATAATTACATTTATAAATTGGGAACATATTATATTGCTTCTCAATAATCTGCATTTGTCTTGCTTTTTTATTTCCTTCAATTAAAAATGGTTTTTGTATTGCAACTACTAAATTTATTTTTTTTACTGTAACATAATCTTTTATAATGTTGCATAAGATTTCATAATCATTTTGATAATTAATATATAAAATACAATTTTTATGTTTAAAAGCGCTATTTAATGCTGCAATTATAGCAATATGGTCTATTATTTTACATTTTTCTTGTCCTCTTGCAATATATCTAATTATATCAACATTCTTTGCCACACTGCTTTGATTTTCATTATATAAGTTAATACAGTTTATTTGTAGCATTGTATCCTTATTGTACTGACTAATAATTTCATCTGGAATACTTTTATCAAAATAAATAAAACTTACTTTTTCATTATCTGATTTGTTCCATTCCATAATATACTCTTTTTCTGAAGTTGCTTCATCTATTTGTGATTTTACTTTTTTAAATCCCATTGCTTTGTAAAATAATGTAGCATTTATATTTTTTTCGAATACTCTTAGGCTTAACTTTTCATATTTTTCTTTTGCAGAATTTACTAATATTTTGCCTATTCCTTCTCTTTGTATTTCTTCAGACACGAATAATGCTCCTATATATCCATCGCTTGTAACACTAATAAATGCTTTTATTTTTCCGTCTTCTTCATACACTATTGTGTCTGATTTTCGCAAATATTCATTTTGAACTTTATTATAATTATTAGACCAATATTCATTTGGTATAAAATTATGGGCCTTGTAATTGCCGTCACGCCATAATTTCATTACATCATCTATGTCTTTTTCTCTTAATTCTCTTAACATGTTATTTTCCTTTCTTAATCTTTTGAATTATATCATGTTATTTTTAAAAAATCTATCCCTTATAAAAATAAAATTTTAATGTTCAGTACATATTTAATTTTTAAGATTTTCGCATAGCCAAGAAAAAGATACAATATTTTTTATACTGTATCTTATATATTTTATTTAGTTATTTTCTTTTATTTCTTTTAACATACCTCTTAGTATATTGCAACTGTTGTTAAACTTTTCCTTTTCAGCATCTTCTAAATTTAATTCTAATATTTCTTTTACACCATTTGAATTAACTATTGCTGGTACTCCTATAAATATGCCTTTTTGATCATATTCGCCATCTAAATAAGTAGATATTGTCAAAATTTCATTTTCATTATTTAAAATAGCTTTTATAATTCTTGTTAAACCTAAGCCTATTCCATAATAAGTAGCTTTTTTACGGTTAATTATTTCATATGCTGCTTGTTGTACATTTGTATAAATTTCATCTAATATTTTTAAATCTTCATTTCTTTGTTTAATAATATTTATTAGGCTTTTACAACCAATGTAGCTATGTGACCATGGAACAAATGAAGAATCTCCATGTTCTCCCATTATATATGCATGTACATTTTTGCTAGATACTTCTAAATGTTCACCAAGTAAATATCTAAGTCTTGCTGTATCTAAAACAGTTCCAGATCCAATTACTTTACTTTTTGGAAAACCAGATACCTTTTGTACAACATATGTCATTAAATCTACTGGATTACTTGCAATAACAAATATTCCATTGAATCCACTGCTTACTACGCTTTGTGTAATATCTTTCATAATTTTTGCATTTGTTTTAGCTAAGTCTAATCTTGTTTGTCCTGGTTTTTGTGCAAGTCCTGCAGTAATAACAACTATATCAGCATCTTTACATTCGTCGTAATCTCCTGCCTTAATATCAATTTTAGCTGGAGCACATGGTATTCCATGTGATAAATCCATTGCTTCTCCGACTGCTTTGTCTTTTAATACATCTATTAAAACAAGCTCATTTATTCCTCCTTGATTTAATAATGAATATGCCATGCTCATTCCAACAAAACCTGTTCCTACTAACACTACTTTTCTTTTTTCTATCATAATATTTCTATAACCTCCATTCAATTTTTTAGCACGCTTTTTATTATATCATATTTCAAAGGGAAAATATACTTTTATATGATTTTTTTGTACATTTTAGCTTTTTTATATTTTAATTTATATAACAATGTTTTTGTATTTCCTTAAATATTTCTTCGTGAATATCTTCTATGGTTCTTAGAGAACCATCTTTTATACATTCTATTGTGTACCAGTTGTATTTGATTGCTACATCACATGCGGCGTTATACGAATCTATTATATGTTTTTCGTCACTTTCATGAATGTCTTTTTGGGCATTATGTGTAAATTTATTTTCTCTATCTTTAATTAATTCTAGGCTTTTTTCTGGTGGCATTTTCAAAAAGAATACCTCATTTGGAATTGGTAAACCATATAAATTAAACTCATAGTCCCAAAGCCAATTTAAAAACTTTTCTCTTTCTTCCTTGTTATATATTTTTCCTGCTTGATGAACCATATTAGCTGTTGTATATCTGTCTGCTAAAATTATTCCACCATTATTGTAATATTCTTCTAGGTCTTTTTTATAAGTTGCGTATCTATCTGCTGCATAAAAAGTAGAAGCAATATATGGACTAATTTTTTTTGCATCTGTTCCAAATTCGCCAGATAAATACATTTTTACAAGCGAAGATGATGGACTATCATAATTTGGAAAACTTACTGTTTTATAATTTATGTTTTCTTTGGTTAATCTTTCTTGTAATTTCATAAATTGAGTTTGTTTGCCACTTCCATCTGTTCCATCTATAACAAATATTTTTCCCATCTTTTTCACCTTACTTTTTCATTTTTTCTTTTATCCAGTCAATTTCTTCATCTTTTTCTAATCTAATAAATAAAGGTTCTCCTTTATTTATTACTTTTAAATTATCTTCATATTCTTTATAAGCATGTAAGCTCTCCCAAGTTTTTAAGTTTTCGTTTTCAATTCCTAGTTGGCTTAAAATTCGATTTGATGTGTCCTGCATGAATGGTCTTATTAAGATAGCAATTTTTCTTAAATTTTCAACAAGATGATACATTACAGATTTAAGTTTTAAGTTGCTTTCTTCTTCTTTTGAAAGCTTCCAAGGCTCTGTTTCATCTATATATTTATTAGTTCTTGCAATAATAGACCAAATTTCAGCAATCGCATTGCTAATATGGTAACTATCCATATTTTTTTCAACTTCTTTTATCTTATCTTGTGTAAATTCTTCTAATACAGAATCATATTCTGTTTTTACTATTTCCTTAGATGAAATAACGCCATCAAAGTACTTATTTATCATTCCAATTGTTCTATTTAGTAGATTTCCCAAATCATTGCACAAATCAAAATTATATCTTTCAACAAAAACTTCTGGTGTAAATACAGAGTCTTGTCCAAATGACATTTCTCTTAATAAATAATATTTAGTTGCATCTAATCCATATCTTCCTATTAAATCTTCCGGATATATAACATTTCCTTTTGACTTTGACATTTTTCCATCTTTCATAACAATATATCCGTGTGCATATATTTTTTTAGGTAATTCCAAACCTAGAGCCATTAGGAAAATTGGCCAATATATTCCATGGAAACGTATGATATCTTTTGCAACAATATGCAAGTCTGCAGGCCAATATTTTCTAAATAAAGAATCATCATCTGTTAGATATCCAAGTGCTGAAATATAGTTTGTAAGTGCATCTACCCAAACATATAAAACATGTTTTGGATCATTTTTCATTTTTATTCCCCAATCAAAAGTAGTACGACTAATACATAAATCCTCTAAGCCTGGTTTTATGAAATTACTAAATATTTCGTTTCTTCTAAATTCTGGTTCTATAAAATGAGGATTTTCTTCATAGAATTTTATAAGCCTATCTTCATATTTTTTCATATTAAAGAAGTAACAATCTTCTTGCATTTTTTTTACTTCTCTACCACAATCTGGGCATTTTCCATCTACTAATTGACTTTTAGTAAAATATGTTTCACATGGCATGCAATACCATCCTTCATATTTTCCTTTATATATATCTCCGTTTGCAACAAATTTTTCAACAACCTTGGTTACAACTTCTTCGTGTTTTTCATCTGTTGTTCGAATAAATTGGTCATAATCAATTTCCATTAAAGACCATAATTTTTTTGCTTCTTTGGCCATTTCATCAACATGAGCTTTAGGAGTAAGTCCTCTATTTTCAGCTACTGTTTGAACTTTTTGACCATGCTCGTCAAGTCCTGTTAAAAGATAAGCATCATACCCTCTCATTTTTTTATATCTTTTTATTGTATCTGCAAGTGTTGTTGTATAGGCTGTTCCAATGTGGAACTTTCCGCTTGGATAATATATTGGTGTTGTTATATAAAATGTCTTTTTATCCATATTCTTTATTCCCTCTTTCTATAGTTTTAAATATTTAGATTTATTTTAATCTATCTTCAATAATTTTTGCTAATTCTTCAGCTTTTTTCTTAATATACTCTTGATCTTCACCTTCAATCATTACACGAACAAGTGGCTCTGTTCCTGAAGCTCTTATTAATACTCTTCCGTTTCCTGAAAATTCTTCTTCTAATAATTTAATATTTTTTGCTATTACTTCATCTTTGTCATATTCATATTTTTTATCACTAGATACTTTAGCATTTACTAATACTTGTGGATATAGTTTTATAATATTACATAGTTCCGAAGCAGAGCATTGATTTTCTAATAAACTTTGAATGAACATAAGTGATGTTAATATTCCATCACCTGTTGGATTATAATCAAGAAATATAATATGTCCTGATTGTTCTCCACCAAGATTATAACCATTTTTCATCATTTCTTCTAGTACATATCTATCTCCAACTTTTGTTTGTACTAAGTTTAGATTATTATTTTGAGCATATTTCTTTAATCCTAAATTGCTCATTACAGTTGCAACTATTGTATCTTTTTTTAGTTTTCCTTTTTGCATTAATCGATTAGAAATAACTGCTAAAATCTTATCTCCATCTATTTCATTTCCTTTTTCATCTACAAGTAAACATCTATCTCCATCACCATCATATGCTACACCTAAATTGCATTTGTTTTCTAATACAAATTTCTTTAGCCCATCTAGGTGTGTTGAACCACAGTTGGCATTAATATTAATTCCATCTGGAGTATTATTAATAATATGATAATTAATTCCTAATACTTTAAACACTTTTTCTGCTACAACAGAAGTTGCACCATTTGCTGTATCTACTGCAATTGTAAAATTTTCTTTGTCTAAAACTTCCAATTCTTCTTCAAAATTCTTTCTAAAGAAATATACATATTCATCAAGTAAATCTGTGCGGTCTTCTGAAACACCAATTTTATCATTTATTGCTGTAAGCTCTGTAATTTTTCCTGAATCCATTACATTTTCAATTTCTTCTTCTAAATCATCTGGAATTTTCATTCCTTTATTACTAAAATATTTTATTCCATTAAACTCATATGTATTATGTGATGCAGAAATTACAACACTTGCATCTGCTTTAAATCTTCTTGTTAGGTATGCAACTGCTGGTGTAGGAATTACGCCTAATATTTTTACATTTGCACCATAACTTAAAAAGCCAGCAACCATTGCACTTTCAATTAAAGAACCAGAGATTCTTGTATCTCTACCTATTAAAATTGTTGGTGCGTGGTCTGTATGTTTTGATAATACATATGCACCTGCTTTTGCAACTTTATAAACCAATTCTGGAGAAAGTTCTGTATTTGCAATTCTCCTTATTCCATCTGTTCCAAAATATTTTCTCATAATTAAACCATCCTTCCATAATGCAAAAATTTATAAAATATATTAATTTTTGCATAGTAAATACTAATTTTTAATGTATTATTCATGCTATTTTGTATTATACATTTTGATTTTTCAATAGTCAATCGTTTATCTGTTCTTTACTGATAATTTTATTAAATTTCTTCAAAATTTGTGACATTCTTTTTAACTATTTATATTATTTTCATTTTATGCTATTCATTTGCGTTTACTCGTACTATATCACCATCTTTTATTCCAAGTTTTGGTGTGAAAATTCTAACATAGTAAGGTTGTATATCTTTTAGAATATCACATATATAAATTATTTTGCCATCTTTTTTTGTGACTTTTATATTTGGAAACGTTTTTAGCATTTTCTCGTCTGAAAAATATTTGTCTGTTATTTCTCTTACTGTTGGATTATCATATATTTGGTTTCCCTTTACAATATATTTGTCCATATCTTTCAATTCTAAGTTATAATTTCTAACAAGTCTTGTAAAGAATATCTGAAGAGCAAAACCTGTCACTATAAAGTCTAAAAGCATAACAACAACACCTACAACGGTAACAATCTTAAATGTTTTTTCTGGAATTTTGTTTAAAAGTTTCTCTATTTTAGGTTGCAAATGTCCCATTAAATAAATTGCAAGTACTCCCCAAAAAAATGAAAATGCTAAACAAATTCTACCATTTATATTAAACGGCATACCAGAATAGTCCCACCACTTAATATGAAATATTAATTCTCCAATAGCACTAATTGCATACTCCACAATTGATCCAATTAATATACCGCCAAAGAATAAAGTATAATTATTTTTTTTGAATTTTTGTAATCCTAATATAACAACAACTGCTCCTAAGCCATAAATTGCGCAAAATGGACCATATAAAAAACTTTTTCTACTTTCTAATACTCCCTTTGTTACTAATCCAAATAATGTTTCAACTATATAACCTAAAATACTATATATAATGAAATATGCCATAAGCCTCCAGATTGTAAAACCGAATACTGTAAATTGTTTTTTTTCTGTTTTTTCTTGTTTCATCACTTTCTCTCCCATCATTAGTTTGATATTTCTTTCGACATTTTTCGTCTTTTTTTATTCTAGCACAGTTTATATTCTTTTTAAATAGTTTTTCTTTCTTTCTAAAGAAACATTATCATCTTTTAAAACCACACTAAGGTTATTACCATAAACATAATTAATAGCAAAAAACTTAATAATATCATCCACTTTAACTAAGAAATCAGGTATAACAAAATCACTAGGAAGATAATCTCTATATTTATTTAGTAAACTAACTGCATTAAAATGTTTTTGAAAATCATCTTCAGTAAAATCATCAAGTGTTTTTAATAATCTAAGTACATTATTATATCTAAAAAGTAATAAATCTCCCTTTGCATTAAAAAAGTCAAGTGATAATTTTTTTAAATTACCAATATCTTCACTAGTCATATTAATTATTTCCATAATAACCCCCATTAATTGCTGGATATTATATCATAATTAAGTTAAAAATGCAAATTATCCCAAATATTTATTAGTATCACTATATTCTATTACAAAATCCATATTTTTAGAAGTATCATCTTTTAATTTTCATTACTATATATAAAAAGATAAGTATCACTACTTACCATTTAAATAAAAGTCTAACATTTCATTTACTATATCTTCATATAAATCTTGTTCATGTTTAATAGTATCTATCAAAAACAATTTATCATTTTTATAGTTTTTAAGTCCTCTCATATAAAATGGTTTATCATTATCAAGTACTATAAATGGCATTATATTATTTCTCAAACATTCTCTAAACATAATCATACGTCCTACTCTGCCATTGCCATCGCCAAAGGGATGAATAAGTTCAAACTTATAATGAAAATCTATAATATCTTCTATAGTAACATTTTTTATTTTTTTATATATATTTTTTTCTCATTGTTTTTACACAACTATATATTGTATTTACATACTTATCCACATACCATTTATTGCTTATGTACTTTTCTCTTTTATGCATTATTACACCGGTTTAAGCTACAGTATATTTTCTATCAGCTTTATGACAGGATTGTTTTCATACAGATACTTAAGCATCATAGAATCATTTATATATGCTGTCATTGTCTGTCCCATTTCAGATGCGGCAAATAATGATGTCAGGGCAAGGAGCAGCCATACGATGACCATTCCCTTAATAAAACCTACTGCAAAGCCTGCAATCCGGTTCACAGTGCCAATAACGGGCACCCTTTCTATTTTTCTGATGATGTGACGGACTATGTATGCCACTATTCCCAGCAAAAAAAATACTATAAAAAATGACAAACCTGTCATAATGGCATTTGTAAGCTGTGCGGATATGGTGTCGTATGCTCCGGATTGCTGCAGCAATATGTTTGCCATATCAAAATCGCCTGTGGCTTTTTGTCCCTGTGCAGCTATTTGTTTTTCAATACCGCTTAAAATTACGGGCTCTATTCCTGTCTGTGATAATATATGATCCCTGACATATGGGGCTGCCATGGTTGATGCAGCAAGCATTACTATCCAGGCTGCAAGCGAATATACCATGCGAAGCACACCTCTTGTGTAGCCTCTCACCACATTCCACGCAATAATACATATCACCGCAATTAACAGCCAATTCATTTCAGTCTCACCTCGTCCATTGCGCCGTCATAGATGAAGATATAGTTATTCATACCCGATTTATACATCACCTTGTACAGTTTGTTGTCAAATGTATGATAGAATTTCTTGACTCCGTGTATAGTGTATATCTCACAGGCTGTGTCTCCTGTGACGCACACCTCGTTATTGCTGTCAAACTCTATACTATTGTAGGCAATAGCTGTGTCGTTTTCCATAAGCATCTTACCGTTAAAATCATAAAGCTTGATATGACTGGTGCAATTTTTATCATTGTTGGAGTATGCTACTCCTATATATTTATTATTGTAAAATACGCTGTCTATCAGCTTTTCCAGCTTAATAGTCTGCTTGAGCTTTGGCTTCTGGCTTCCGTCAAATACCATAATATTCTGATCTGAAACTGCTATCATCCTGCTGTCGGAAACATATGCTATTTCAGGTATGAGCTGATTCTCATACTTGTAGGTGCCGACATTGTTGTCTATCTCATTTTGTCCTACTGATCCAAAATTGTAAAAGGATATAACGCTGTCCGTCTTTCCTCCGGAGACATCTATCATATCTACAGCCAGTTTTTTAGCATCATATGAAAGAGCTATATCAACAGGTATGTTCTTCTGTTCTCCGAAAAACTCACCACTTGCCAGCTCTTTTCCGTTTACATCATACAGCTTTACATAATAATTTTCATTCTCACTGACAAGCACTGCCACTGTGCCCTGGCTTGCTATGCAGGCTTTTATAATAGGCCACGATGTTCCTATTTCTTTTTTTACTCCATTCTTTTCCATGATATAGAGGTCTGTTCCACCCCTGTCATAGATAGTCATAAAGCTTTCGCATGTGACTACCTGTGGCGATGACATCTCGAACGCCTGGTTCCATATACGGTTTCCGTCTGAGTCTGTATACAATACACCATCATTGCTGTACTCCACTACCGCTCCGCAGAAATCCACGAACGACACCGCACTCTTGTCCTTCTGCTCCACGCTGTTTTTGACATCAAATGACTTGTAGGTACGCAGCGCCATCCACAACCATACTATAAGAAATAAAGCCACGACTGCTGCCACGACTATTATTATTCTTTTTGCTATTTTTCTTCTATGCTTTCGTATTTTCTCCTCGAGCTCGTCCAAATCGGTCTCGACAGTTTTAAAGTCTGATCTCTGTGCCATAATCTTATCCTTTTGTTCTACTTCCAAAGTGTTTGTTACTTGTCAGTATACCATTCACCGGATATTTTTTCCACTGGAATTAAATCTTCTTCTGTGGACATGGCCGGAAGTGTCTCCTTTTTGTCTAATGTTCCACTCATTCCAGCGCCGGCTTTAAGCCCGATAAGCACTATAAGCACTGCTATCGCCGCAATCATCACTACAGATGCAAATGAACCCTTGCGCGGTTCTTTTCCTGCCTCCATGGCTTTTCTGTACCGGCCGCGTTCTTTCGATATGCTTCCAAATTCCTCAGGAAACGACACATTGATCTTGTCGTCTGCCGAAGCTCTTCTATGTATCCGGCTGTAGCTGCTTTCGGCCGCTGTGTCAGTGTCCTCATACCGGCTGCTGCTTTTATTATTATCATCGGCATTACTATAACTGTCGATTTTATTATTGTTGTTTGCATTACTATAGCTGTAGGTTTTATTGCAGGTGTCAGTTTCATTATAGCTGTCAGCACTATCACAATGCTCATTCATGCGGTAATATACAAAAAAGCCTGTCTTTTTCTTCAGATGATTATTCTTTTTGATAAAGAAGTTTTCCTCCTGCTCGGTCCTGTTCAAAAGGAACATAAGCTGATGAGCCCCGCCAAAATGCTCCCTATGTATATTTTCAAGCATGGGTGTTGGCTCAGCCGGAAAATCCTCCTGCCTGAATGCCCATCCGACGATAATCAGCTCCTCGTAGCTTTTCTTTATCTCCGCAAACACCCTGCTCCATACCTTGTTGGTCCAAAGAGGCGCATTTTTGTCAAACTCCATATCATATACTGCAATCGCCGCCTCCACAAATGTGGCATACCTGCCTCCGCTGCTCTCCGTATGCCCCATGAGTACAAAAACCTCTTTATCCTTAAAGCCCTCTGTCTTTATGCGCTTGTACGCTTTCTCCGATATGTAAACCCGGCCCTCATCCGCCGGTGTACCAATCTGCCTGACGTTGTTCGTCACAATATCTATCATGCCAGCCTCCTTTTTCGGTCAGCATAGCACTTGCAGATTGTAAATTTATGCAATATTATGCGATTATAAAGATATTTTGCAGTTAATCCCCAACGAAAAAAGGGCGCATGAATCCATGCGCCCGACTTTTCCCATATGGAGTAGTATATTGCTTCGCACTCGCCAACCTGTAATCCACCGGAAAGCATGCAGCATGTTCCGAAGAAACAATATGAACTGCCGCAGGGTTCCATTATGTAAAATAGCAAGAATGACTAAACTCATTCCACACGCTATCCACACGAAATCCTGCGGCTGATTTCATATTTTTCTGAGGAATATACTGTATGCTGCACCGGTGAACACAGCCTCCAAGTGCGAAGCAGCAAAACCTACTACTTCATATAATTCTTTACTTTGTTGTAGATGCCCTCTGCATCCAGTCCATACTTGTGGATAAGCTCCACTGCCGGTCCTGACTCGCCGAAACGGTCCTCAACACCGATACGCAGAAGCTTTGCAGGCTGCTCCTCACAGAGTACCTCTGCCACAGCACTTCCGAGTCCTCCATTGATAGAGTGCTCCTCTACTGTGACTGCCTTGCCTGTCTTTGATACAGATTTAACAATCAGCTCTCTGTCGATTGGCTTGATTGTATGGATATTGATAACCTCAGCATCTATGCCGTCTGCTGCGAGCATTTTTGCTGCCTCAAGTGTCTCTGATACCTCAAGTCCTGTTGCAAATATAGATACATCCTTACCTTCCTTGAGTACGATACCCTTTCCGATTTCAAACTTGTAGTCCGGTGTGTCGTTGATTACAGGCACTGCAAGTCTGCCGAATCTAAGGTATACAGGACCCACATGGTCGTATGCTGCCTTTACTGCGGCTCTTGCCTCCACATCGTCTGATGGGTTTATTACAACCATGCCCGGGATTTCTCTCATGAGCGAAAGATCCTCGAGGCACTGATGTGTAGCTCCGTCCTCACCTACAGATATTCCTGCATGTGTGGCACCTATCTTGACATTGAGATGAGGATATCCGATTGAGTTTCTTACCTGTTCATAGTTTCTGCCTGCTGCAAACATGGCAAATGAGCTGATAAAAGGCACCTTGCCGCATGTAGCAAGTCCTGCTGCGATACCTGTCATATTGCACTCTGCGATTCCGCAGTCCCAGTGACGCTCAGGAAATTCCTTCTGGAATATACAGGTCTTTGTGGCACCTGCCAGGTCAGCATCAAGTACAATAAGGTCATCGTGTGCTTTTCCAAGCTCTACGAGTGCGTTTCCGTAGCTATCTCTTGTAGCGATTTTCTTTACTTCTGACATAATGCTTCACCTGCCTTTTCTAAGTCTGCCATTGCGATTTCATACTCCTCGTCATTTGGAGCCTTTCCATGCCATCCTGCGGCATTTTCCATGAAGGATACGCCCTTGCCCTTTACAGTCTTTGCGATAATGGCTGTAGGCATGCCCTTTGTCTCACGAGCCTCCTTGAAGGCTGCCCTGATCTGGTCGAAATCGTTGCCATCGATATTGATTACGTGGAAATTGAATGCCTCAAACTTCTTGTCGATCGGGTATGGTGAGCATACATCCTCAACAGAACCGTCTATCTGGAGGTTATTGTTGTCAACGATGACTACGAGGTTGTCGAGCTTGCGGTGGCCTGCCCACATGGCTGCCTCCCAGATCTGTCCCTCCTGAATCTCGCCATCTCCTGTGAGTGTGTATACACGGTAATCCTTCTTGTCATATTTTCCTGCTGCAGCCATTCCTACTGCGACAGATACTCCTTGTCCGAGAGAGCCGCTTGACATATCAATGCCAGGGATGTGCTTCATATCAGGATGTCCCTGCAGATATGAGCCTGTATGACGGAGTGTCTTTAAATCCTCCTTTGGAAAATATCCTTTCTCTGCGAGTGTAGAGTAAAGTCCCGGTGCTACGTGTCCCTTTGAGAGCACGAAACGGTCCCTGTCCTCCCATTTAGGATTGGCAGGGTCTACATTCATCTCCTCAAAATACAGATATGTAAAAATATCTGCTGATGAAAGTGATCCACCCGGATGTCCGGATTTGGCACTGTGAACTGCTGTCACAATGTCCTTGCGAATTTCATTCGCCATCTTCTCAAGTTCAAGATTGTTCATGATGTCTCCTTCTATCATTTATATCTCTGTTCTTCCCTGAAGCGCCCTAAGCAGGGTCACCTCGTCAATATATTCCAAATCGCCTCCTACGGGAACTCCGCTCGCGATTCGTGTCACTTTGATGCCGGTAGGCTTGATGAGCTTGCTGATATACATGGCCGTAGTCTCGCCCTCCAGGCTTGAATTGGTCGCTATAATGACCTCATTTACGTCTTTTTCAAGGCGTACCATGAGCTCCTTCAGACGGATATCCGCCGGTCCTATGCCAAGCATGGGTGAAATTGCGCCACCAAGCACATGATACACGCCCTCATATTTACCGGTCTTTTCGTATGCCACAAGATCCCTCGTATTCTCAACAACCATGATGGTCTTGTGGTCTCTTGCCACATCCTTGCAGATGGGGCATAGCTCGTCATCTGTGAGTGTATAGCAGCATTTGCAGTATCTGACATGTTCCTTCGCATCGATTATGGCGTCAGAGAGCGATTTTGCCTGCTCCTTTGGCATATTTATGATATGAAATGCCAGTCTCTGCGCTGTCTTGGCTCCGATTCCCGGAAGCTGTGACAGCTCCTCTATTAGTTTTGATATCTCACTGCTGTAAAAATCCATTAAAACAGACCGCCACCCAGGCCACCGGTTATTTTGGACATAGATGCCTGTGACTGCTCATCAATCTGGCGAAGCGCTTCATTGGTTGCTGCCATGATGAGATCCTCGAGCATCTCGATATCGTCAGGATCCACTACCTCCTCAGATAATTTTACCTTTGTGATTTCTTTTTTTCCAGAAACAGTGACTTCGACTGCTCCGCCGCCTGCCTTTGCTGTAACCTCAGCATCCTCAAGCTGCTTCTGAGCCTCCTCCATCTGACGCTGCATCTTCTGCGCCTGTTTCATAAGATTGTTCATGTTTCCCGGCATTCCTCCAGGGAATCCACCTCTTCTTGCCATTCTGGCGTCCTCCTTGTTTTTAATGGGCTAATCACAGCCCTGCTTATAACTTAGTTTTCTTCCTCTATATCAAAATTTATCATATCTGTCAAGTCCACAACCGCTTCCTTTGCGCTGACTGCGGAATTATTTTTCTTGACCGTCACCTCGACTTTTTTGCCTATGCGCTTTTCTATAAGCGAAGCCAGCGTATCCATACAGCCTGCACGGTTTTCAGAGAGATACTCATATGCATTCTCATCATCAAACATTAAAATCAGGTCCGAGGAATTGCCAAGCGATGTCACAGCCTTGTTCAGATAAACCTTTGATGTTGCTCCCATCTCCGAAAGTATGGATTTCCAGTGCTTCATGAGCTCTGAGATATCCTGTGGTATTGCTTTTGGAAGCTCCTTTTTCACTATAGGCCCGCTTGCTGCGGCCTGCTGCATATCCTGTGTCTGCGCAGCCTGTGCCGCTACAGGTATACCCTTTTCAAGCTTTTTCTCTATGCTGTTTATGCGGTCAAGCAACGAATCATAGCTCTTTTCCATCTGCGGTCTGCACAGCTTTATTATGGCTATCTCGACCATAATACGCTTTTGAGATGCAAACTTTACCTGGCTGGACAACTCGGAAAATACCCTGATATACCTGATGAGTGTCTCAGGCTTTACAAGCGCTGCCTCTTCCTTAAGCGCCTCAAGATTGTCCTTTGAGATGTCGAGCACCTCCTCCATATCGTCGGAGCTCTGCAAAAGCAAAAGATTCCTCATATACCAGGTGAAATCATTGACAAGCTGCGACAGCTCCCTGCCCTCATCTATGAGCTCGCCCAGTATGCGGATGGCGCCTGTCACATCCTCGTCGAGTATGCGCCTTAAGAGCCTTGAAAACACCTCTGTGTCCACCGCTCCAAGCACCTCGAGCACATTTTCATAGGTGAGCTTCTCACCCAGATGGAAAGCAATGCACTGGTCAAGAAGACTTAACGCATCTCGCATGGAGCCGTCTCCTGCCTTGGCCACGTACCTTATGGCACGCTCCTCGACCTCCACCTGCTCCTGCTCCATCAAATCGCTGAGTCTGGATGCAATCGTATCGATGGAAATCCTGTGGAAATCATAGCGCTGGCATCTGGACAGGATAGTAATCGGTATCTTGTGTGCCTCGGTGGTCGCCAGTATAAATATAACGTAGCTCGGCGGCTCCTCAAGTGTTTTTAAAAGTGCATTGAAGGCTCCTGCCGAAAGCATATGAACCTCGTCTATGATATAGACCTTGTACCTGCCCTCTGTCGGGCGGTATGTGACCTCCTCACGAATCTGTCTGATATTGTCCACGCCGTTGTTTGACGCTGCATCTATCTCTATGACATTCATGGATGAGCCCTCAGTGATTGCCCTGCACGACGGACATTCGCCACACGGGCTTCCGTCTACAGGGTGCTCACAGTTGACTGCCTTTGCAAATATCTTGGCCACAGTGGTCTTTCCTGTACCTCTCGTACCGCAAAATAAATAGGCATGCCCTATTCTGTCAGCTTTTATCTGATTTTTCAGTGTTGTTACAATGTGTTCCTGTCCCTTTACGTCCTCGAACTCCTGTGGACGGAACTTACGGTATAGGGCCTGATAAGACACGCCTTTTCACCTTCCTTATATCTAATATTGCTGCTTAATCTCCGAAGCAGATGCCGGTGCGCTTTGCTTCCTTGATCATCTGGCTCTTTGGATCTACAGTCTTAAGCTTTCCTGCTACATCGGCAAGCGGAACCCTCTTTGTCTGTCCGTTTACCATGGCTATCATGCAGCCATAATCCTCATCCATGATGGCCTTTGCTGCTGCTGAGCCAAGACGTGTACAAAGCACTCTGTCGTAAGGACATGGGCTGCCGCCTCGCTGTGTATGTCCCGGCACTGCCACTCTGACCTCAAGACCGAGTCTTTCGCTGATGCGGTCTGCAACCTCGTATGATACTGACGGGTATTTGCTCTTTGCAAGCTTCTTCTTGTATTCCTTTTTGGAAAGGGCTGCATCCTCCTTGGAGATGGCTCCCTCTGCTACTGCAAGAATGGTAAAGCCCTTGCCCTCCTTTGTTCTCTTGTGGATGGCATCTACGACCTTGTCAATATCGTATGGTATCTCAGGAAGCAGAATGATGTCCGCACCGCCCGCAACACCTGCATACAATGTAAGCCAGCCTACCTTGTGGCCCATAACCTCAACGATGAATACACGGTTGTGTGATGCTGCTGTGGTGTGGATGCAGTCGATTGCATCTGTAGCTATATTGATCGCGCTCTGGAAGCCAAAGGTCACATCTGTACCATAGATATCATTGTCGATTGTCTTTGGCAGATGAATGACATTAAGTCCCTCTTCCCTGAGAAGATTGGCTGTCTTTTGTGTACCGTTTCCGCCCAGGATAACAAGGCAGTCAAGACCAAGCTTCTTGTATGTATTTTTCATGGCTGCGACCTTGTCCAGTCCGTTCTCATCCGGCACTCTCATAAGCTTAAAAGGCTGTCTTGATGAGCCGAGTATTGTGCCACCCTTTGTCAGGATGCCCGAAAAATCCTTTGATGTGAGTATTCTGTAGTTCTCATATATGAGTCCCTTGTACCCGTTCTCAAAGCCGTAAATCTCAAGCTCGTCGATATTGTGTGCCAGCGCCTTTACCACGCCTCTCATGGCTGCGTTAAGTGCCTGGCAGTCTCCTCCGCTGGTAAGCATTCCAATTTTCTTCATTGCTGCTTCCTCCTTATGCATTATTATGATTGTCTTTTATTATGCTAATCCCTGTACTCCTTATCCTTCTCCTCCTCGCGGAGCCTGTCCTCCTCAGGCATGAGCTTTCTGAAAATACGCTCAAAAATAAACTCATAGGTGAGTGCTGCGCCGACAGGAAGTATGAAAATGAGTGGAATAAGAATCCATACAAGTATAAGTGATACCACAAGTATCACTATGACCAGTAATGTCCACGGCAGGTTGGCGATAAGAATGAGTATTGTATTCTTAAGGGTTATCTTTGTGACCTGCTCAAATCGTGAAATATACGCTGATGTGTATATGGCCCAGGCTGCGGCGATAAGTGCCATTATGATGAACACGATAGAGAAGGCTCCCCACTTATTGCCTGTCTTAAGACCTGACCACGTAATATAAATATCTTCCAAAAGCACGATAAGTATTATAAGCTGTACCAGCCATGCCTTGGTGGCCTGCTTGAAATTTACCTTAAACGCATGCCAGTAGCCTCTCCACACATAGCCCTCATCGTGATGGATGACACGGCGCGATGTATCGTAAAGTGCTGTGGATGCCGCTCCTATTGTAAAAACAGGTATGCATGATATGATCCAGCAAAAGCTCAAAATAACCATATCTACCAGTTTGTTTAATGCTCTGAAAAATTTGTTGTCTATGTTGAAAATGCCCATAATGCCCTCCTATATCCTGTGGTGCTCTCTGTTTTGTTCTCTCTTTTTCTCATAGCGTTCTTCACGCTGCCTCTTCCTCTCCTCAGGTGTGAGGCGTTCCTTTTTCCTGCCGATATAGATATTCCACTTAAGATATGCCTCCTGGGCATTTCTTGACTTGTAGATGATATTTTTCTCCTCACCTACTATATCCGTGATGCTGTACCAGCCTTTATCGTACATGAACTCTGACTGCTTATCATCGAAGTCCTTGGTTCCCAGCACAAATTTGTGTATTGCATGCTGCTGTCCCATGTAATCCTGTCCTCCTTGTTGTAATTTTATTTTATAGCCACCTTGTCCAGTACATAGTCAACTGCCTGCCTAAGGTGCTTATCCTTCTCATACTGCTCAGTTTCCTTAAGCTTTAAAGCTTCTTCTCCGGTGAACATATCACGCAGTACCACCCGGTGATGCTCTACCGGTATATATGACACCTTGTCCTCAAACACAGGCTTGAGCACATAGTACAGCACCGGCTTTTCTCTCTTAGATGCCGCAAGCGATACTATGTTGTCAACCACGCATACTCCAAGGGTTTCACTATATATAATCTGTTTCTTTTGAAACATGCTTTTACCTCCGTATTTACATACACATCTATAATATCACAGACAGCGTTCTTTTTCAAAAACATTTTATCTGGCATTTATTTTTTTATCTTTCTGGTCATAGAAATATGGTCAGACGCATGTATACTTTTGTCATCGGCTGTACATTTATGGTTCGGCAGTCACCTGTGACATACTCTTTCATAATTCCTTAGCCTAGTGGGAGTAAATGCCGCACGGCACGTCATAAATCAAGCGTATGCCACAGGTGACTGCCACACCACAAGTGTACAACCGCAGATAAACATAGAAGATTAAGTAATTAAAACATTTGGAGGATATATGAAGAAAGCAGCCGTTTTTAACGATTTGTCCGGCTTTGGAAAGTGCTCTCTGACCGCCGCAATTCCGGTACTGTCAGCGCAGGGCGTACAGTGCTGTCCCATGGCATCAGCAGTGCTGACAAACCAGACAGGATACGAATATCATAAATGCACAGACCTAACAGACATGATTAAGGACTACATCGACAACTGGCAGAAAAATAATGCCCATTTTGACGGCATTTACAGCGGTTTCATGACAGGCTCAAAGCAGATTGAGCTTTTTATGGATTTTTTGGATGTATTTTATGAGGAAAACACAATGCTGCTCGTGGACCCTGTGATGGGCGATGACGGCAGAACCTACGGCATATACTCTGCCGCTCTTTTGGATGGCATGAAGGCTCTTTCCAAGAAGGCCGATGTCATCACACCAAATCTGACCGAGGCATGCCTTTTGGCAGACTATGATATCGAAAAGGTTTACAGCGACACGAGAAAGGATGTGCTCCTGCCGCTTGCGGCAGAGATAAGCGAGAAGCTGCGAGACCTGTCCGGCAAAAATCAGGATATCATAATCACCGGCATCAAATGCAGGGATGATAAGTCTCCCTTTATCTACAATCTCGTTACCACCGCAAACGGCACCACAACCCACAGATCACACTTTTTCGACGTGAGCTTTTCGGGCACAGGAGATCTGTTTGCATCTGTTATATGCGGAAGCAGGCTGAACGGATTTTCCACAGAGGAGGCCGCAGAGCGCGCCGGAAAATTCCTGTATGACAGTATCGCAGATACCATGAATGATGACACCGTGCCGAATGACGGAGTGAATTTCGAGAAGTTTTTGCGGGAGCTGATGTGATGTTTATGTGATTCTTATCACCCTTTGCAGAAAATTTATCGAATTATCAATTGAGCTCTTAAGTCAGGCTTAACACAACACAAAGGAGAACCTATTTTATGAACTCACAGGTTAAAAAACTCACATTTACTGCCCTCATGGCAGCCATGATTACTATTTTCACAGCATATATATGCCACATTCCGGTTGGACAGAATGGCGGATATATTCATTTTGGCGACAGCCTTATCTATATCGCAGCGTGCCTCCTTCCATGGCCGTACGCAATGACAGCCGCAGCTATCGGCGGTGGCATGGCAGATTTGCTGACCGCACCTATCTGGGCGCCTGCAACAATCATCATCAAGGCACTCATATCCATTCCGTTTACCAGCAAATCAGATAAAATTATGACCGTGAGAAATGTAGTATCGACAATCATAGCTTTCGCCATTTCCGCAACCGGCTATGCTATTGCAGAGGCATTTATCACATACGGTTTCACAAAACAGGCCTTCACCGGTCTCATCGCAATAATTCCGGTTTCTGTTCCGGGAAGCTGTATACAAAGCGGCGGAAGTGCTATAATATTTGTTATTCTTGGACTGGTGCTCGATAAAATCGGATTCAAGAGAAGATTTTTCACATTGGAGGAGACTAAATAATGGCTGATATAATCTATACATACAAAAACGAAGTTTATGCAAATATCACAAATAAATGCGACTGCGCTTGTACATTCTGTATACGCTCTCAGAAGGACGCTATAGGCGATGCGACATCACTGTGGCATACGGTGGACCCAACATATGATGAGATAATAGCTGCAATCAATGCATTTGATTTTACAGGCTATGAGGAATTCGTCTTCTGCGGCTACGGTGAACCAACCTGCGCGCTGGATATCCTTGAGAAAACAGCTAAATATGTGAAGGCAAAGTATAAGCTTCCTATCCGTGTAAACACGAACGGTCTTGGAAATCTCTACCACGGACGCGATATCGTGCCGGAGCTTGCTGAGTATATTGATTCTGTTTCCATCAGCTTGAATGCTGCAAATGCCGAGGAATACAATAAGGTCACAAGACCAACCTTTGACAATGCTTATGAGGCTATGCTGGATTTTGCCGAGGAATGTAACCGCATGATCAAGCATACACAGCTTTCTATCGTGGATGTACTTCCTGAGGAGGATATAAAGACTTGTCAGCAGATTGCTGATGAGAGGGGTATTCATCTGAAGATACGTCATTTTTCGAATTAGGCTCAAAAAAGTAATTCAATATGCTTTCTGGAATGGTTTTAAGACTGAAAAAGCAATCAAAAATGTTTCTATTTCCGAAATTTTACATATACCACAGATGTGCATGGAAATTCCAGCTCTACAAGCAGTCTTTACATTGACATCAGCAACATATGCATGGTATGGTACAAATAATAAGGTAGAGAGGCAACTATCACGAAGAGCAGTCCCTCATCTCTATTGATTCAAAGAACACAGGAAAGGGAAGAGTAATTTTAACTATGAAAAAGAGTCTGAGAATGACAGAGGGAAGTATCTCCCAAAAAATCATTTTTTTTGCAATTCCATTGTTTCTGGGAAATCTGTTCCAGCAATTGTATAATACTGCTGATTCCCTGATCGTAGGAAATTTTCTAGGAAGTAATGCACTGGCGGCAGTCAGTTCATCTGGAAATCTGATTTTTCTGATGGTAGGTTTTATTAACGGCATTGCCATGGGTGCAGGTGTTGTTATTGCACGATATTACGGAGCCAAAAAAAGAGACTGCCTGCAAAAGGCAATCCATACAACGGTTGCATTTGGACTTGTGGCCGGTGCTGTGCTGACAGTTTTGGGAATGTTTCTGGCACCAAAGATCCTGGTATTGATGGGAACTCCTGCGGATGTGCTCCCGGAATCTATTGTGTATTTCCGTACATATTTTGCAGGGTCTATGGGTGTTGTCATGTACAATATCTTTGTTGGAGTTCTGCAGTCGGTCGGTGATGGACGCCATCCACTGATATATCTGATTATTTCTTCCTGTGTCAATGTCGTTCTGGATATTTTCTTTATCGCAGGTCTTGGCATGGGAGTCGGATCAGCAGCACTTGCAACCGCAATTTCACAGTTTGTCAGTGCACTGCTCTGTATGGTTCATCTGCTGCGTGTGGAAGAAGAATACCGTCTGGAATTGCGAGAGATTCGTTTTGACAGTTCTATGCTGAAGCAGATCATCCAGAATGGTGTACCATCCGGTTTTCAGAATTCAGTGATCGCGATCGCGAACGTCTTTGTACAGTCAAATATAAATGCATTTGGAAAAATGGCGATGGCAGGATGTGGTTCCTACTCCAAGATAGAGGGATTCGCCTTTTTGCCGGTGACCTGTTTTACAATGGCTCTGACAACCTTTGTCAGTCAGAATCTGGGTGCAAAACAGTATGACCGGGCGAAAAAGGGAGCAAGATTTGGAGTTTTCTGCTCGATTACTATTGCAGAGTTGATCGGTATTATCATATATGTGGCAGCACCGGTACTGATCACAGCGTTTAACAGAGATCCTGATGTTGTACATTATGGAGTCATGCAGTCCAGAACAATTGCGTTATTTTATTGTCTGCTGGCGTTTTCTCATTGCATCGCAGCAGTACTTCGTGGATCAGGTAACGCATCCGTTCCGATGATCGTTATGCTCTGTGACTGGTGTCTGTTTCGCGTAAGCTACATTACTGTGGTAGTTCGTATTCTCCCGGATATACGAGTGATTTTCTGGGCATACCCATTGACTTGGGGTATCAGCTCCGTGATTTTTCTGTATCTGTTCTTACGTGGAAAATGGGTTTACGGATTCGAGAAATCCTAATCGCTATACCGAATAATCGCACAAAATTTTCTTTACATTTTCGATTTTTACAGGCTTTGCAAGGTGAGCATTCATTCCCGCTGCCAGATATGATATTAAAGGTAGAAAATATGTGGGACTTAGAAATGCAAGATTGAATTTTAGACAGCAGGAACCTACTCATATCATGGAAAATATTGTTTACAATGAGCTGCTTATCAGAGGTTATAATGTGGATGTTGGTATTGTAGAGGTGTATGCGAAAAATGATGAAGGAAAAACAACTCGAAAGCAGTTTGAAGTTGATTTTGTGGTCAATCAGGGTAGTCAGAGATATTATATTCAGGTGGCTTATGATATGACCTCTGAGGAAAAGCAGAAGCAGGAATTTAATTCATTTAGAAATATCCCTGATTCATTTAAAAAGATCGTGGTAATGGTATTGTATTCTAAAAAAGTATACGAATTATCAAAAGAATCCGAGAACGATGAGTTAGATGGAAGCCTGTCCTACTTAAATGCAAAAGAAAAGGAATTCTTAGCCTTTCTGTTAAAAAAGCGATTATATGAGTTTACACCAATTGAAGTAAGCAAAATGCTTGGTGTAACCAACAAAACGATTATTAATCGATGTGCAAAGTTGGTAAATAATGGTTTGTTAATTCCAATCATTGTAAAGACACGAGTCCGATCTTATCGGTTAAGTGATTTTTCAAAGACAAATGAGAAAAAGATCTTGAAAAAACTATCGTAATAGAAACATAAAATTTGGTGGGGGGGGTGAAACGCAAACCATTAATGATATACAAGGGTGGTAATAGCTGACGGGGATACATCAACGATTGTTGTATTCCCGTCAGCTTTGTAATTTTACTGTTTTTCTCCGGCAATCACCAGATATTCATAGGTTGGACGGAAATCGGTGTTGTCGCATTGCTGGCGATATTGCATGAAAATGCGATCCATAATATGCGGTATTTCTGGCTCAATCGGTTCAAACAGGATGATCAGATACTGCATGGAACTGTAACGGGTACAGATATCCACACGGCGAATCTTCTGGCGGATAGCCTTTTCTATACATTCCAGAGCCTGTTCAATGGCTTCTATATTCGGAATCGTGTCGACAGCTGTTTCCATGGTGACCATCACAAGATAACAATGACATTGGCTGCGAATACTGAGCTGACTCATATACTCATATTGACGGGCAAAGTCACGGTAATTCAGATCCATGGCACCGATGTAGGTGCCGCTTTCCCGCAGGGATTTGGCTACGAGCTGAAGATCTTTGCCAGTACTGGAGGTAAGAAGTTCTTTACGGTCAATCTGCTGATAGAAGAAGAACTGATTTTTACCGTTCTGTTTGACATAATATAAAGCTTTATCCGCTTTCTGGTAACAGTTTTCAAAGTTATCACCGGCTGTGCACATACAGATTCCGGCGGAAAGCGTAGCACTTCTGATTTCGACATCTTTGGAAATGGCCAAACGGAACTGATCGAAGAGTTCCTGCATTTGTGTTGCGACAGAATCATGAGTTGCACTGCTGCTTTCTGAAAAGTCATCCAGATCAGGAATCTGATTTTCGGTGAGCAATGTCAGAAATATATCTGCAATTTCAGGGTCGAATTGTGTGCCCTTGTTTTTGAGGATTTCTTCATAGATTTCATCCTGAGACAGAACATTACGGTAAATGCGACGGGAATTCATGGCATCGTAACAATCAGCAACAGCGATAATACGGGCATAAATCGGAATTTCAGTGCCTGCAAGACCGTCAGGATAACCGCTTCCGTCATAGTGTTCATGGTGATTTCTTGTCACTTCGACAACATGCGGGATCAGCGTGACATCTTTGAGGATTTCGGCACCGATAATTGTATGTTTTTTCAGAAGATTATCTTCATTCTCTGTCAGTTGGGTCGGTTTGTTTAAAACAGAATCCGGGATACCGATTTTGCCGATGTCATGCAGATGTGCGGCATGTTTCAGGTTGGTGATTTCATCCTGTGACCAGCCGAGTTCTTTGGCAATTAATGCGGCATATTCCGCCACACGGTAAGAATGACCACGGGTGTATTCGTCTTTGGCCTCAATTGTTGTTGCAAGGGTCTGCATCATCTGCAGAGATATGCGTTCTGTTTGCTGTTTGCTTTTTTCAACTTCAATTTTCTGACGGTGCAAT